>Ga0163149_10000406_pt1 | contig 56431 bp, 41 predicted proteins | sample OliLakLV19MP5G1_FD_148604 | JGI IMG/M metagenome (GOLD analysis project Ga0163149, IMG submission 148604) | Freshwater microbial mat bacterial communities from Lake Vanda, McMurdo Dry Valleys, Antarctica - Oligotrophic Lake LV.19.MP5.G1 | ecosystem: Environmental > Aquatic > Freshwater > Lake >...
CCCCCCCCATGGCCAGCCAGTTCCAATTTACCATAGCGGGGCTCCGTTTTCGTTTCTGTCACTATGGCTTCAATAAATATAAGTCATCTACTGATAGCGGTGAAAATAGATTCTCTCTTTATGCAAATAAAAAAGCTCCCCGCATTATGCAGAGAGGTCATGTCCGAAACCGCCGTATTGAAAATTAAATCTTGACTTCGCCGAATTTTTTAAAGATCGATTTCACATTGGCCTGAATTTATTTGATGCTCATGTTTCTACTATTCACTTCTTAGGTGGCCCACACCTGTCAAACCGATTTACCCGTATTGCTTTTTTTTATTTTTTTAAAAGATCAGGAAGAAAATCGTTGGACAAATCTGAAAATTTAACCGGTGCTGCCGGATCATCACCATAAGGATTGATAGATAATTGCCACCAGCCTACATTTTTCCATTTGCCCAGTTTGTAACCCACCTTTTCATAGGTTGCAAAATAATCAAAGCCCATTTTTTCGTGAAAGGCTACACTTTTTTCGTTAGGTAAATTGATGACGGCATATACCTTATTAAAGCCCTGCCGCTTTAATATCTCAAATAAAGCCCTGTATAAAATTTTTCCTATTCCCGCTTTTTGAAAATCATCATGGATATAAACAGAGCTCTCCACACACCATTGATAAGCAGTCCGCTCGCGGTACCGGGTAGCATAGGCATACCCTGCAATTTTTCCATCTACCTCACAAACCAGCCAGGGCCATTGGATAAGACAGGTGCTGATCTTTTCGGAAAACGCCTCGATGGAAGGAACTTCTGTTTCAAAAGTAAAGGAGGTATGCTCAATATAAGGAGCATAGATAGCCAGTATACCAGCTGCATCTGCGGGGGTGGCTAATCGTACCAGGCTCATACTCAAATTTCTGTTTTTAAAAGGAAAAAAAGAAATTATTATACACTGCCCACCTGCTTACCAAGTCTGTCAGTTACCGGATCCAATCAGGTAAAAATTACCAGGAAAATAATAGCGACGCTTTTTATGAGCTGATTTACCAGACAGCCTTATCTGATGAACCCGCCTGTTATACCTCTTAGACTTTAATATTATATGCTCGACCAGTTCCCCGAAATAATCTGGAAAAGCAAGGCGACAGCGTTTTTTAATAGCTAAATGGATGGTAAGATTTGTATTACTCTTTTAGCTCCTTTTCTCTGTGCGAGGCTTATTTTTTTCGCCCGGAAAAATATAAGAGAGAAAGAGAATATAGCTGATACCACTTTGACTTTAAGAATATACTTATAAAGCACAGTTCACTTCGATTTAATCATGGTAAACTGCTTTGGGCGACAGGATCGTTTTAATGTAAATGGTAGTATATAATATTTCTTCCCCGACCATTCTCCTCCCGAAGTTGAGTTTCTATATAATAAGGGAAGCCGAAAGGAGTGACTCGTCGGCGTGAAAAGTAGGTAAAGCCATACGAACTGTTATATAAGTGGTTTGAAAGATTACCACAAATTCATGAATTTTGAAGAAGATCATCCGTTCGGCTAAAAGACGAGGCCCTCTTCGTCAATTCGTTCGCCTTCAAGTGAAGGAAAGCAGGAGACTCGTCGGAGAAGAAAGTTAGAGTAAGGTCAGCCGGTTTTTACCGGCTGACCAGGTTACTAATATTTAAGTTCGGATAGTGCTTTGGGGGCCGGTACCACATTATCTACTGGCGGAATTGTTTTCAAATAGGCAAAGATGGATTTCAGATCTTCGTCTGTTAAATTTTTATAGATAGTCCAGGGCATGGGAGGTAACAGGTCGCGGCCTTGTTCCATTCCTTTGAGCTTACCCTTTCGTATGGCCCGGATAAAATTCTCTTCTGTCCAGTTGCCGATACCTGTAGCATCGCTGGTGAGATTGCCTGCAAAAGAAATACCCCAGGGTCCCACTGCGGCAGTGAGATCAGGTGCCATTAACATCCATCCGTTTTTAACTGCGGTACTGTCTCCAGGCGGTAACTGTCCTTTACTGGGAAAACCGGATAACCGTAGTTCCGAAATCAATTCAGGTCCTTTTGGACCCATCCGCTTGGGTGAATGGCAGTCATCACAACCCATGGAGTTGACCAGGTAGTCTCCCCTTTTTACAAGTCCGGTTGAATCTAAGGCAGCGGTCTCCTTTTTAGTTTCCGGGGCAGAGTTTGTGCAGGCCACAACGGCGACAGTAATGATCGCGGCAATGGCTGGCAGGATAACGACTAGTATACGCATACATTTAAATTTGAGGTTTATGGTTCGTATTAATGATAGATAAGGAATACATCATGTGCTGTATAGTTACTGCTTTGCAGCTCGTCTTTACCAAACCCCTTTTCCCATCTCCTGGTTGCACTTTCCACCTGTAGGCGATTGAGAAAAGGCCGAGACCAAGATAATAAAAGTTGCGATCAATAATAAGGTGGCGGCGATCAGCGACTTTTTCATGGTAGAAGTTGAATGATTGTAATGCTGGTGCAAGATATTTCCTGGATACCTGCCCGGAAAGAGGGAAGTGGATGAACTGCAGGTAAGGCTACATGAATTGGGGGTACAAAAATGCCTGTAAGTACAGGTATTTAAAATATGTTGGATATTCTTAAAAAATCAAATCAGGCGGCTCATGGATTGATCCATACCCATGAAATTTTCAACCCTTTTTATGAGCGGAATTACCAGATGGGTTTTTCCGGGTGAGGCGGCCTGTTGTATTAAATGACGGCTATGCCTTAAAAACATACTCCGTGCAGGCTAGTTGCCCTTACTTAAAAGTTCCAACGGCAGGAATTGCTGACTATTACCTTTCCCCACTCCTTTTACCTCAATATACCGACCCCGGAATATCATTCCTATCCGATAAGCACCGTCTGCTTTATACCGGATATTCACCGGGTCTGTACCACGGAAAAAGTAGGTGGTGTTCCTGACACTTCCTTTTGAATCAGGTACTCCATCCATGGGTGTAAAAGGCAGGATATTATTTAATCGCTTTTCTTCACAAGGTTCCAGCTCATTGCCTGCATCGTTGAAAAATTGACGTTTGCCCGATACATCAGACAACTGCTCAATTTTCACATCACCATGAATGAATATAGTATTCAGCGCATACGCACCTTCTGCGAGCAGGGATTGGGGCAAGCGGTCTCTTTTACCCGCCACTGAAACCGGTATCACAATACAATTGCCGCCGCTTCCTGGATCGCCTGACCAGTAAACTGGTGCCCCATTAGTTCCCATATTAAATTTCCAGGAACCGGTAATCGGGTTCACATCAATATAATTGATCCCCGTAGTATAAAATTCTTTCCCGTCCAGCCCCGGCTCATAATAACTTCGGTTGGGATCATACACATAAATTCGTTTGGACGTAGCATTGATTGACTTAACAAAATAAGGAATCACTACGTGGCCTCCATCGGCCGGTGAAACGGTCTTGGTAATGCTGATCACCGGGGGGTCATTCTTAGCCAGGTAATATTCTGTCTGCTGTAAACTATGCCGGCCATCCCGGCTTTTACTGATTGCCATTACATCGAGCAGGAAAGAAAGAAATCCATGATTGATCTGGTAACCATGCACCATCTGGATCGCTGTGCGCAACGTTGCATCGGAAGGGCCTGTTGTATCATCGGCTGGTGAACCCGCTACGCCCGAATACATATATGGCGGGTGACAATATCCTAGGTAACCGCCATTTTTTAACATCAGCATAGCCATTACATCCATTCCATAACAGTGACCCTTAGCTGCTAACTGATCCTTGAACAGTAAATTATAGAAAAGCAGGTCAAAATCACCTGAAGGCTCCGGTGCCACCCCGATAAAGGTTTCTCTGAAAATGGACCAGGATAAAATGTCCTTTGTAAAATTGTCAAAATACCAGGTGTTCTCTTTTACCCAATCAGGATCCTGTGCATGGCTTTTGACAGTTCCCAATAAAAAGACTGAGAGGGTTAATACAAAAAACCGGCGCTTCATGATAAATAGTTTAATTCGTAAAACATTTTTTTTTACTTCTGTCATCACTTACAGTGTTACCGATTGACCCGCTGATAAGGTCGACAATCTACCATTACTCATCAGGGCACCCACATTGTACCAATAGGTCTGTCCTTTTATTACATTGGTATCCATATAGGAATTGCCTTTTACCGGGCTCACTACTACCGGTAGATAAGGCCCTCCTACATTATTGGCCCTGTACACAATAAACCCGATATGTAGAGAGGGATCATACACCGGTGTCCATTTTATAACAGCTGCGCAAGGTTCGGGTTGCTTATCTACTTGCACTACCGGTGCAGGTGCGATCTGCCTTGAAAAACTAAACGTACTGATCGCAGCAGCTTTATCATTGGGTGTTTCGTTACCATCATAATCAATACCCACTACTTTATACCAGTAAGTAAGTTTTGCTTTGATTGTTTTGTCCTCAAAATATCCCTGACTCATCCAGGGGGTAGCCTGCACGGATATTTTATCACAGGTAGCTATACCGGTTGCTGTATAAGGGATAGCCAGCACCTGCGGTACCGTGGGTGGCAACTCGACCGTCATACCTCCTACCCAGTTGTAGGCAGTGGGGCCTGGCTCAACAGCCGGGTTAGTTCCTTCTGCCCGGTACACATGATAAGCCCTTGTATCCTGTGTGGGAGGGCCAATCCATTCTACTTTGATTTGTTCCGCTTGTGCAAACAGGCCCGAGATCAATGCAGCTTCCGGTGGAGTACGGTCCCGTAAGCGTTCACATTTTATTTGGGGTCTTTCTGCAGCAGAAGGTATCGGGAAGGAACCACTCATATTATCGGAAGAATCTTTTGCTTTGATCCAGTACGCATAACAGAGTGGCGAACCCGCTGGTATAGTGCGGTCATTAAAGAAAAAATTACCGGCATTGATGGCCCGTTGTACAGAGTCCTTTGTTATCTCACCCAGGAAAACAAATGAGCCGCTGCAAGGGCATGGAAGCCTTGGTCCCTTCGGAGCTGTTCCGGCTGCTTCCCGTTCATTGGGTGATTTTGTTGGATCTTTATCATCGGGTAGTTTGTCCGCATCATAGTTGGCCCATTCTTTACACTCCTGTTTTGGTGTACACGCTACCCAATCACCCAGGTGACAAAGACTACGGTACACCATATAACTGGCGATATCCGGTTCAGGATTCTTGATCCATTTGACTGAAATATAATCTTCGAATCCTTTTGTCTCGACCCCTTTTGCAATGGAGGGAGGCGTAATATCCTTGATGATAGCCGATACTGCAGTTGACCATTGGCTGGTATTTCCATTCAGGTCAACGGCTTTCATTCGATACCACCAGGTTTTATTTCCATATATACCCCGCAGGTTGGGATCTGCATCGATCGTGTCTCTTGATTTAAGTCCCCGGATCGTAATGGCCTGCCCGAGATACACAGAAGGAATATTGTCAGGATTATCCGACGAAGTAAAGCGGTAAATTTTAGTAAGGATGGTACTGTCGGGTTTCTCCACATGTCCATTCATATCTTTTGTAACCTGTGTCCATCGCAAAGTTATCTTACCGGTAATATCATCGGGTGTCGCTAACAAGTCGGTAGGAACTGAAGGCCGGGTGCTATCGGCAGGGCTAACCGGACCTGTAATAGCAGATACAGCCCCGGCTCTTTTAAATAGATCGGTTGTGCTTATCCGGTAGTAATAGGGGCTTCCGTTATCCGGTCCGCTGATCGCAATCCCTTTTACCAGGTGAGTCGAGTCGTTCCCGGTAATGATTTTATAGCGTTTAAAATCCAGGAGGCCGTTCCAGGAAGGTACCAGGGTGTCACCGTTCAACTTATTTTTTACTTCAGCCGAAAAATCACTTTCGTTGACCCGCTGGTACACCCCTGCAGCAGCAGGAGCCCGTTCAATAATATAACCAGCTGCCCCCGCTACATCATTCCACCTCACCAGTATAGTAGCGTCACCCGGGTCTGCAACAACAGAAGCAGGTGGCGGTAAAAGAACAAACGTGCCTGCTGTTACGGTCAGGTCTGTTGCTACATTCCCCAATGCGGTATTGGAAGCGTTCAGGGCAACGATCCGGTACATATAGGTGGTTCCGTTAACGACCGTATTGTCCTTGTAGCCTAACCCCGCCGCAATCGCAATGGGCATTGATGATTTGGCCAGAATTTTAAGCCGTTTATATTTTTCTGATGTACGTGCAAGGGTGCTGATGGCACAGGGATTGAATAACACAACGTCTGATAAAGACCGGGCCACTATTTTCCAATTGGCAGAATCCGGCGAAGTAATTAATAACGTTCTGATCGCCGGGCAGTTGCTAAGTATAACAACAGGACTTGCATTCAGCGGGGTCAGCGGATAAGATGCATCCGTATTTTTTTTCCGGAAGATATTATATTTCACACCGGTGCTATGCGGTTCCCAGTTAAGTGCCACATGCAACCCGGGGCCAGGATTACTGCTTACAGCAACCCCGTTTTGTGCTTTTATCGTTGTTACAGCAGCCAGGAAAAAGATTGGAAGCAGTAGTATTTTTCGTGAACTCATCATTGTATGAATTTTATATTGCCGTAATATTTTTATCGTATGTAAAACCCTTCCGAGGTATTTAATCCTATCGTCAGATCAACCGAGCCACAGATCACCCATAATACGCAGGCCTCCAATCCTACGGTTCCTTCGAAGGAGAATGGATAAGGACCGATCAATTGTAAATTGAAGTAAGCCCCGGCCGAAACAAGTCCTCCTAGTATTTCTCCATGTATCCTTCCTCCGAAATTGCCTACGATATACGGAAGTCCTATGGCCGGCAGTAAAGCACCAGCCGGTATTGGGTCAGACCCGGTAAACATAAATGCACCCAATCCAACATAGAGATCATAGCTACCGGAAATAATAAACAGGTTGATGCCCTGGTGAATATGCACCACTCCATATACACCTGTGAGTGCATTGGGCATAGCGGCCATGTTGAGGTTAAATCGGGGATCCTCTCCCATCAAAACCCAGGCTCTTGATTTCGGTGCCTGCTTGCCAATATAAAACCCTGCTCCTATTCCTGCACCACCGCCAAATCCCATTACTTCCAGCGTAACCATTCCCTGCAGCTCCACATAGTCGAGACCCAGGTGCCAGTTCAATTGTCCTTCCGCTTCTAAGGAACTGCCAACAAATATGGCACCTTCGGCTACCCGGATCTTACCCTGTACTTCTCCTTCCAGGTAACCTTCTGCAAAATTCATGGTCAGCTGCATATGGCCATTGACCACAGCATCGAGTGCCGCTGCCACTGACATATAAGCTTCCCCATCTACGGTTACACGTGCCAGTGAGGGGCTGACCTGCAAAATAGCTGACAAATAAGACCCTGCTCTCGCCGCAATACTAACATTGGCGGCGTTCGTTACCTCGCCTCCTACGACCAGGTTTTCAAGTGCATCACCCTTAAAACATACACAACCCCAGATACGGGTGATATTGGAAATATTCGCTACAGGCCCCAATGAAACCGCCCGCTGATCCATCAGGTTGGTACCGATACGGATACAGGTACCCCGGCTGCTCATATCCAGAGTAGAGCCAATATCTCCTCCCAATAAATTACGGAGGGAACTCATCCCCGTGCCTAAAAATCCATCCTGTGTTGCCGTGGCATAATCGATATCAAAGTTGAAAATACCGAGACCATCGGACCAGTTGCCGGCAATCGTCAGATCAGAAGGTAGAAAGGATCCGGTAGTAGCCGTACTCAGTTTAATGGAGCGTCCGTTATCAGGATCACTCATCATGCCGGGCACATAGGTATCAATGATATGCAGGTAATCAGATCCAAAGAAAGGAAAGAAAGCGGTTCCTCCTACCCGTAAGAAACCTTTTTTAGCAGGATCGGGGTCAATGGGTGAAAGCGCTACCGCGTTATGTATATAATTGAATTTATCGAACTGCTGGCCGGCTGAATTAAAATCGAAGAACAATCGTCCCATCGAACCATTCGCCAGCATTTCACCCCATGTCAGCCAGAAGGGTTGGGCAAAATGTCTTGTTTCCGCAAGACCCGATGCATTTAAAATAACTTGTCCTGTTTTTACACTGATCAGCCCCGCAGAACTAAAGCCCGGTTTGGGAACTAATTTCAAGCCCCAATAAGCTAAAGAATCGTTCGCCTGTACCACCAGTTTGCCACCGGCATTGTTTGCCGTTGATGTAAATACCATTTCTTTAAACGCAAGAATATTACCTACCGGTTCGGGTATATCAATAAAAGAACGGTAATCGCAGGTAATAACGGCACTTTCCACGCATTGCAGTAAAATACGGCTGAAGGAATTACTATTCTTACCAGGAATATTGGCGATCGTTTTAAACGGTGTAACGCCAACGTATAGTGGCTTATTGGGGTCACCCAGTTCTAAAGGCGGGGAGTCAACAATATCGCCCTCGATATTACAATGCACTCCTTCCGTGACTACATTTATCCAGCAAAAATCTTTCTTATTCAGGCGATACCATACCCGGTTGTCAGTAGCCGGGGTCCTTACAGCACTGGGGCCCCAGGAGGATGGCATATCAGGGGTGTTCACTACCAGGTAAGTAAACTTCCCGAATGTTGCTCCCTGCATATTATACGTATCCAGTACCGTTGGATTCAGGGAAGTAAACGGAGCGCTGAATTTTTTACCGCTGGGTGTGGTTGGGTTAAACATCGGTCTTGGCCTCGCCGAAAAAAATATCCAGGCCTGCCGGTCAATATCCGCTACACCAAAGGACTTACGCTCACCCCCACCTGCTGCGATAAGATCGCCCCAGTAAATATCCTGTGCGGGAAGCACTAATGCATAACCCACTAGGTCCATTGTTGGCTTGATCGCCAGGTTGGCATCCGTTAGCGCAACAACCGAATTATTCCCTTGCCGCACGGCCGTGGAAGGTAACGTCACTCTTGCATTAGGAATATTGCCTCCTGCAACAGCGCTTGCCGCGACATTCACAGAAGCGCTGGGAAATTCGATGGTATAACCATAAGGTTGTGTGGTTCCAAAACCATAAGAAGCAGTGGTTGTAAAGTTGGCTGTCAGACCGGTGTTTTCAATAATACCATTGGTAAAAGCATAAGGAGCCTGGAGATACCCGATATTGGAAATTACATCGGAAGTGGTGGTACCTCTCGACTCTCCCTGCATGAGCACCACTCCTTTCCATGCAGCGGGCTTACCGGAGGCGGGGTATGTTTGTGATGAACTAAAATCAACCACGTATCCCTGGCCCTGAATAGCCAGTGTTGTATTGCCTATCCCAAATACTCCATAGTTGGAGCCTGCTAACACTTTGTAAAATTCACAGGAAGAACCTAAACGAAAGCTCCCCAGGTCGAGCCGGCCAGCCGCACACTCGCTGTTTTGTGTAAGCGAAGTTGGAAGAACCAGTTTGGCCGTCAACATCGGATCCACGCCCGGTGAAAAAACAATACCACTTATCTCCAGCTGGAAACCTGAAGCAACACTCAGCAGGAGCGGCACCGGTGGTGTAGCCGGATCGGTTGGGTAGGCCGCTGAGCCGGAAATAACCAGCCCGTTAGTTGCACCTGCCTTTGTTACACTAGCTGAAATATTAGTAAACCGCACCCGGATACCTTCAAACTTTTTTGGGGCTTTGAGGTCGGTAATATACTTTCTGAAATCGATCGCCCGGCCATTGATGATCGGCATCATCAACTCGACATCTTCACCCGGCTGTGCTTTCAGCCCGAGGGCAGCCACATCCTGTGTACTGATCTCATCTTCTTTTGTTTTTATATTGACAACCTTATACGAAATGGGCTTTAGTATAGCCCCTTTCCAGATTCCCGGCCAGATAACAAAACTGGTGGGGCAATTAAATTTAATATACCCTGTGCCATCAAGACTATTATACCTTTTTAAATTGTTGTCCCAGGTACCGCCTTTATCATATGCTTCAACGACGATGGAATAAGCGCCAATTGTAAGTGTATCAGGAAACCGGGTCTGGATAATGATCCTGTCTTTCAGGGTATCCTTGAAAATATTTACATCCTTAATAATGCGGTTATCATTATTGATACGTTTATCTACGGGTTTTACAGTGTCTTTGGGAGGAGTGGTTAATACCCGGTTGGTGATAATAGTCTTCACATCACCAATCCGTTTAGCGGGTATGGTGTCTTTCTTTTGCGCAAAAGTATTGCCGGTATAAACCAGTAGAACAATACAGAAAGGGATCAGCTTTGCCGACTGGTTTGAAAAGAAATTTCTCTTGGGGTATTGCATAATAATACTTTATTAAGATTGTCAATGTATACATTGAGTAAATCATAGCAGTACTGAAAAATCAATTGCAACCAATCAAAGAACATTTCTTAACCAAATGTGAAATAAAAGGTAAATCTTTTTCTGCAATTGCATACAAATATTCTGATGGGTTAAGAGAAATAGGGGAATTTTTCAACCGGTTGAAGTAATTATTCAATGAGTATAAAGGATTAATACCCGTAAAAGCAGCGGAGTACCTGTTGCTATTCAGCTACGGCTATCAGGTTCCGGATGAGCGGATACTACAGAATATGGTTATAAACACCCTTTGACCCGACACAATGGGTTTTGCATGAACTTTCCGGGGCAATAAAGGCAAAATTGCTCTTCCCCAACGAGTCTCCTCCCGAAGTTGTCTTTCTATTTAATAGAGGAAGATGAAAGGAGTGACTCGTCGACGTGAAAAATAGCTTGAAAGATTACCGCGAATTTCTGAATTTTTAAGAAGATCATCTGTTCAGCCAGACGACGAGTCCCTGCACAAACAAATCGTTCGCCTTCAAGTGAAGTAAAGCAGGAGACTCGTCTGAGAAAAAGAGTTTCCCCTTTTGAATCCTTCTCCCCCGATGTTTCGCCTGCTGAATGTTGGAGGTGGTTAAATTTTTGTGGCGGACTCGGTGGTGTTAATTTTGAAGAGGATCATCCGTTCGGCTAGCTGACGAGTCCCTGGATAAGCAATTTGTACGCCTTTAAGTGAAGTAAAGCAGGAGACTCGTCTGAGAAGAAGGCAAAATTTCATTTCAATTTTTAGGCTGAAATGGCTATTTTTGCCGCCCGATTAAGGAAAGTGCAGACGAGGATAGCCTCGATATCGGATTTTCTTAGCGGGGGTACCCACCACAGCGGATGGTTAGAGCATCGGATTCATATCCGCCGCGGCGGACGGCAGTTCAACCCGATAGTTATCGGGTCTGCAGGTGAATTGAAAAATATTAATTGCGGGGGTAGCTCAGCTGGTTAGAGCATCGGATTCATAACCCGAAGGTCGGCAGTTCAAGTCTGCTCTCCCGTACAAAAGCCCCCTCAACCGGGGCTTTTACTTTATGGAATTTACTGTCTATATTCTTTACTCCGAAAGTAGTGGTAAGCATTATACCGGATTTTCATCCGATCTGGAATAAAGGCTTGCATCCCACAATTTTTTAGGAAACGATTGGACAGCCAGCTACCGACCATGGAAACTTATTTACACAAAAAAATTTGAACCAAAACAAGAAGCAATGTCCTATGAAAAGTGGTTAAAGACCGGTGTTGGCAGAGATTTCTTAAAAACATTAACCCATTGAGCATCGGATTCATATCCGCCGCGGCGGACGACAGTTCAACCCGATAACTATTGCGTTTGCTCTCCCGTACTTTTAAAGCTCCCTTACGGGACTTTATTTTATTACAGCTTCTTTATTAAACTGGTCTTTTCCTACTAATTAAGATGGGGTACAAAAAAACCCCGCCAAATAGCGGGGTCATGTCCAAAACCGTCCTATCGAAAAATTAATTTTTTGCTACATCAAATTTTTTGAAAATCGACTTTACACTATTCTGGATCTCCCGGGCAGTCAGGTTACGGCTATTGACTTCCTCCGTTGTCCAACCCTGCCATACTGTTTTATCCGTCTTTGCATCGATCATTGAAATGGTTACTGTTCCCTCTTTGATAGGGCGGTCATCTCTTTCATATCCTGCAAACTGTGAAGGATAAAAAAGCGTGGTGTACCGACGGGTGTAAGGATTGTAAACCAGGCGGGAGAAAGGCTGCGTATAAACAGGGTTAGAACTCTGTTTTACTCCCCTTTCCACGAGTACATCATAGCTTAATAATACATCCGGCCTGTTCTTGCTTTCTTTCCAACCGGATTTCTTTAGCTCGGTGTTAACCGCATCCCTGATTCTTTGCTCGGTCAGGTCATTATTCCTGTTAGCATCACTTTTACCTTCCCCATCTTTGTCGATCCAGGCGAAAGAGCGGTACTTACTAAAATCAGCATTGTCATCCTTTTCAATATGTGCTGTGGTACCACAACTTGATAAAAGGACAACGAAAATTGAAAATACACCCCACAGTTTCAAATTCTTTTTCATATCAATAACGTTTAAGGGTGATAAAACTTATATCATACTATAAACGTCAAATACTGTGCAGGGATTACTAACAAGATGTGAAAATACTTGTAAACAATTCTAACAGCTGGTAGTTTTGTCAAATGATTGTCAGGGAAGTCCCACTTCGTAATGTTGTTCAGGGATATCGACATCCAAATAGCCTTTTTTAACAAGCCGTAGCTTGAAATCCTGCTGTACATCGTACTCTCCGTGTACAAGGAATATTTTCTTTACCTGCTTTGTATCCTGGCAAGCGAGCCATTGAGACAGGTCTTCATAATCGCCATGAGCACTCATGCTGCGAATGGCTCCTATTTCCGCATTCACTTCATGCTTCACACCAAAAATGCCGATCTCTTTTTCCCCGGCTATTAACCGGCCACCTAATGAACGGGGCTCGCAATAACCGGTTAATAAGATCGTATTCCGGCTGTTTTCAATCGTATTACTGATATGGTGCTTCACCCTTCCGGCATCGGCCATACCGCTGGCTGAAATAATGACCAGCGGGCCATTTTGAAAATTGAGCTGTTTGGACTGATCTACTGTTTGTACATACCGTAAGCCTTTAAATGCAAAAGGATCATTATCGGTTTGCATCAGTTTTTGAATGGTCTTGTTAAAATATTGCGGGTATTTCTTTACGATCATGGTAGCCTCAATACTTAAGGGGCTGTCCACATAATAATCCAGGTCGGGCAACCTGTTCTCTACTTCCAACTGGTTCAGGGCAAATAACAATTCCTGCGTACGTCCAACACTAAATGCCGGCATGATGAGTTTTCCTTTTTTCTGCACGCAGGCTTTCTCGATCCAGCGAAGCAGCATATCCGGTGTGGTCACATTATTATCATGCAGGCTATTGCCATATGTGGACTCGATTAAAATATAATCAGCCTGCGGAAATGTTTCCGGTGATTTCAATATTGCATCCCGGTAACGGCCCACATCGCCGCTGAACGTAATACGGGTTTCTTTTCCATCTTCTTTTATCCTTACATGCACACAGGCACTGCCAATGATATGGCCGGCATCCGTGTACATCGCCTGTACGCCGTCAATCACATCAAACCAGTGGTTATAATTTCTTTCTTCCAGATGATCAATGGCACGTTTCGCATCCTGGATTGTATATAAAGGACGGAAATAAGGTAAGCCCTCAGCAGCCCTTCGTTTATTTTTATACTTAATATCATCTTCCTGTATTTCTGCTGAGTCTTCCAGTAAAACCGAGGTGAGGTCGCGGGTGGCAGGTGTGCAAAATATTTTCCCGCCAAAACCTTCGGCTGTTAAACGGGGTATCAACCCACTGTGGTCAATATGCGCATGCGACAGGATCATTACATCCACTTCTTTGGGATCAAAACCAAATTCCCGGTTCAGGATATCTGTTTCGGCTCCCAGGCCCTGGAACATTCCGCAGTCCAATAATATTTTATTGCCATTCTTTAATGTCAGTAAATGTTTGGATCCGGTCACTGTTCTGGCTGCGCCGTGAAATGCAATTTTCATGTTGTTGATTTGAAAATTAATTAATTGGAAGACTTGGAAATTAAGTAGGGCATCAACTTTTCAAATTGTTAACTCTTCTTCGCTTTAAAAGACCAGGTAATATAAAACTCTGCTACAACATCCCCTTCTTTGTTCCGGCCGATCGATTTGGCTTTTACAATTCTTGCTTCACCTGTAGCAACTGTTTCCTCGATGGCTTTACTGAATAACTCTCCGTCGGAACAAACAAAATTGGTCCTTCCAGTTGCTTTCTTAAAATATTCGGACTCCACTTTTATGACCAGCATAGAGACGGGCGGGTCAATTTTGTAGATATGCGCCATGGCCAGTGCACCAGTACTCATTTCAGCTGCCATGCTCAGGCAGGCAAAATAAGTAGACCGGAAGGGGTTTTGCGACATCCATTTATAAGGCACAGACACTTTACATCTCCGTTCGTCTGCTTCCCTGACCTTAACGCCGGCAAAATAAGCTGCAGGCAATTTTGAAAACAGGAACATCCTGAATTTAATGGGATGCGTTAGTATTTTAATGAAGGCCGTTGCGTGAGGATTCATTTATTCTTCTTTGTATTGTGCGGGATCAAATGCTTTTTTACTCCAATCATTAAAGAAAGCGGTCACTTTTTCCTTGTCATAGCTTTTTCCTGATTCTAAATACCAGGAACTTTGCGTGTGGATAAGATCGCCCTTTTCATTAAGCACCAGGAAGACAGGGTATCCAAAACGTTGCGGAAAATCATATTTTTCCAGCAGGTCTTTATTCTTATTCTCCTTGCTGTAATTAAGATGGTAGACAATATAGTTACTATTGACCAGCGAATCAAGTGATGCATCTTTTGTAACAAAATCATTGAACCGGGCACACCAGATACACCAGTTGCCGCCAATTTGCACCAGCACATTTTTACCGGATTTTTTAGCTTCTTTTACAGCTTCTTCTATTTTGTCTTTGGCATTCTCCTCAGGTTTATAGAGTTTGAACTTCGTAAGGTCCTGCGAGTAGCAGCTAATGGATAGCAAGAAAATCGCTGCTAATAAAATATGTCTTTTCATTGTAGGTATGTTATTCTTATTAAAGTGTCAGACACTCTTCGAGATGTCAGATACTATCGGCAAGCACTATTTATTAAAGTGTCAGACACTCTTCGAGATGTCAGATACTATCGGCAGGCACTATTTATTAAAGTGTCAGACACTCTTCGAGATGTCAGACACTACCGGCAGGCACTATTGTTTATCAATCGCCACCACACAAGCTACCGCTTTATTGCTGTTGGCATCTACTTTAAAATAAATAGTTCCGTCATTGGTATTGGTAAATCTTGCAGAACCAATTAATATACTTTGCAAAGCCTGGTTCACTTTGCCGGTGTAATCGGGACGACTGCTATTGGTTATCGCCTGGTTCAGGGCTGTATAATCCAGTTCATCCTTACTGACTACTATCGCAATCTGGTCACTGTTGCCGATATTATCTGCTTCAAAAGATTGTGCTTTGGGAAATAAGCGGTACCCCGTAATACCACAATAGGGAGAATGTTTGGATACGGTTTCGCCCTGCTTCAGGTAAGGGAATAAAACAAAACTGGTATTATTGGTATCCCGCCCAAAAATATAGATATAACATTCCGTAGCATTCTCAATGGACATTTTAAACCGCGTACCGATCTTAATAGGTGAAACTGTCTGGAACATATTTCCCGCTCCCACCCGCAGGGGAATACGCTGGCCTCCCTCATTATTGACCAACCCGATCTTACATTCAAGGGGAATGTTGGCAACTTTGCTTCTCTTAGGTAAGGGATCGATCCCATACGCTTCCCGTACATAGGTTTTAAAATCGCCGTAACGAATCCAGGCCACTCCGTTCTTTCCCCATTCAGGTCCCCAGCTATTCATGATCTGGAAAGCACCGCCAAATTTTGAATCGTCATAACCGATTACACTCATGGCATGACCGCCCATTCCCATTTGTGATTCATCAGCGCCCTGCGGTCTCCACAATTCCTGGCCCATCATATCCTGCATAAAACTTTGTCCTACCATCATGCCAATGGCAACGGGTGCATTTTTTGCGAGGTGTTCTTTAATACCTCTTACACTTATTTCGTTGATGTTGTCGCCATTGGTAATCCTGGTAAACCCGTGAATTACATTTTGGCGCCCTGCCTGCACGTCGGAAGAGCTGGGTTCTTTTTCACAATCCTGGTCATTGTACGGATACTGGCTTAAAGGCACGCCGCCGTTTTTTTGCATGGCTTCCATGGCTCTTTGCAAATAAGAACCCTGGCAACCTTCCAGGCGTATCTGGTTATATAAATAAGATGGACTGAATACGATCTGGTTAGGGTCGGCCCCGGTGGCAGCCGCTGTTAAAATGGTTTGTGATGCATAGGCACAACTCCAGGCTACACAACTACCTTGTTGCCCCTGGTTACTTCTGTTCGGTGCATACTTTAATAGTGATACGGCTTCGGGCAAAGGATTTTTACTGGCATCATCTTCCAATCCTTCATACACCGAGGCCTTATTAAACTCATTCTTATCAAAACTATAACCACTGCTGGAGAATCTTTTTACTACATCTGCTACATTACAGTTACCACTACGAAACAGAAAAAAAACACCTGCTCCCAATATAAGGAGCAGGAAGATTCCCTTTCCCTTAAACAAACCCATTAACATAGGAAGTAAAGACATCAAACCACCGCCACCACCAGGCAGGTTAGGTCTTCGACCCCCACCCCCACCACCATCATCGTTTTGCTGATTGGGATCTACCGGGTCATCAGTCATTCTAATTGGCATAATAAAAGTATTTAGGGTAAACCGTTATTAAAAGTAGGAAGATCAGCTGAATTTAACGCCGCATTACCGTATTACAATAACATTTATTTTTCCCCTTTCTGCAACGATTATGAGAAAGAATCGTCAATTTTGTTTATTGTAGTAACCCGGCTCTTTCAGTAGCCAGATCATCAACTGTTTTGAACTCTTTTTATGAAAAAAAATACCACCCTTTTCTTTTCCCTGCTAGTATTTTCTCTTGCTGCTGTATCACAAAAAGTAAATGGCAAATTAAAGTTTGAACAGGGCCAAACATTGGAAGTGAGCATGAAAGTAAAAACCACGATCTCCCAGCAAGCCATGGGCCAGGCCATTGATTTTAATGTGGATGCTACCGGTGATCATTCCTACAAAGTAACCAATTCAACAGAGGACAATACAACCCTGAACCACAAAGTGCAGCATATTACGTTTGCCTTTGACGGCATGGGACAGAAAAGAAGTTTTGATTCCAACGTCGAGAAGGATATGAACGGACAATTTGGCAAGCCGATCAAGGATATGCTGGAGAAAAAATATGATATTATCATTAACCCTACCGGGACCGTGCTGATGGCTATGCCTGAAAAAGTGATGCTCTCAGAAACTGATAGCAGGATGGCCATTATTACGAGTATGCTGAAAGAAGTACTGGACCTGGTACAACCTCCAAAAAAAGGTGGCCCCAGTTTTTTCAAAGTAATGCCGGACGGAGAGGGTGGTAAGGGTGATTCCTGGACTACTTCGTATGATGCGGGGGGTGGAAAAGTGGAAACCGGTTATACAATCACTGATATAAACGATTCTACGATTCTTATTGACTTCGCCGAAAATTCAGTAACGGTAACCAAAGCAGAAATGATGGGCAGCGAAACTGTTACCACCATGAAAAATAAATCGACTGGAAAAATTATGCTGGACCGTAGTAGCGGCATCCTGCGGGAAAAAACGATCAATACGGAATCAAGCGGTACTACCGAAGCGTCTTTCGGATCATTACCGGTTACTTCCAAAACATCAACTATAATTACAGTGAAACCTGTTTTGCAAAATTAGAATAGTATTATTCCACCTGGTTTTTCAGCAGGTCTTCCATACGGTCTCTTTTGCGGATTAATTGTAGTTGCTCATCCTTTACAAGTACTTCGGCGGGCTTGAAGCGGGCATTGTAATTCGATGCCATTTCAAAACCATAGGCACCCGCATTATAAAAGGCAAGAATATCTCCTTCCCGTATTTCATTCAGTGGCCGGTTGGCTGCAAACGTATCCGTTTCGCAGATATTACCGGTAACGGTATATACTTTACGTTCGCCTGCAGGATTGGAAATATTTTCAATATGATGATAGGCATCATACATCATTGGACGTATCAGGTGATTGAGACCGCTATTAACCGCTGCAAATACGATGGACCCGGTATCTTTCAGCACAGTTACTTCGGCGAGCAGGTAACCACATTCGCTAACTAAAAATTTCCCTGGTTCAAACCATAGCTGGAACTTTTTACTGTTCCCATTCTTTCCGGAGCTCCCGGCGATGGCATGATTATCAAATGTCTCTTTAATTTTTTTCGCTAAAAGATCAATATCTGTTTCTTTCTCCCCCGTTTGATAAGGAACTTTAAAACCACCACCCAGGTCAATGACTTCCAGTTCCGGGAAAAGAGGAATTAGTTCAAACAACACTTCCATCCCGTTGACAAATACATCCGCATCTTTTATATCACTACCGGTATGAATATGCAAGGTGCGGATAAATAGCCCTGTTTCTTTTACCAGTTCTATGATCTTGTCTGCCTGGCTAACAGGAATGCCAAATTTGCTGCCATCATGTCCGGTGGAAATTTTCAGGTTGCCACCGGCCATGATATTGGGCCGGATGCGAATACCCACCGGGTAGCTATGTCCATATTTATTACCGAACTTTTCTAAATTAGAAAGACTGTCGATATTGATATGCACACCGGCTTCAACGGCTTCTTCTATTTCGCCAAAAGCTATCCCATTGGACGTGTACAAAATTTTTGCCGGTTCAAAACCTGCATGCAGGGCGAGTTTTACTTCATTGATGGAGCTGGAATCAATATTACAACCGATCTCTTTAATATAGCGGAGGATATTAATATTGGTCAATGCCTTACTGGCATAAAAAAAGCTGGTATCCAAAATGGAAAATGCGGTGGTCAGTTTCTGGTATTGTTCTTTTATTTTTTCCGCATGATACACATACAAGGGTGTTCCAAATTCATTGGCCGCCTGTACTAATTGTTGATGAGATAATTTTTCCGGCATAGTTGCGAATATACTTAAAACAGGAACCCGGAGCGGAATGACATAGCAAGTATAAAAATGATTTACTGTTTAGCTTTCTTCGCCCTGGTCCGTACCTGCCTGGCCGGCTGGTTGGTTTACGATCAACTCACCGCCGTCTGTTACGGCCAGTGCCTCTGGCTCCTCCGTTGCATCTGTATTTTCATCAGCCTCCAGTACATCTTTCATAATAGTAGGCTCAACTAATTGCTCTGCCAGTACTTCTTTGATCTTAGGTAATTCATCTGCCGAGTTGATACCAAAATAATCCATGAAATTTTTAGAGGTAGAATAGATCAGAGGTTGGCCGACGGCCTTTTCATTCCTTCCGCTGATGATGATCAGTTCTTTTTCCAATAACTTTTGCACAGCGTAATCAGAACTTACTCCCCGGATCGATTCGATCTCTCCCTTGGTCACGGGTTGTTTATACGCAATGATCGAGAGTGTTTCCAGGGACGCTGCAGAGAGACGTTTCAAGAATTTTTCACCATTTAGCTGGGCTACAGTTTTATGAAATTCCTTCTTGGTTAGAAATTGCCAGCCGCCGCCACTTTGACGTACTTCAAAAGGATAAAATTCCGTACTGTATTTCTCAGTGATCCCTTCCAGAGAAGCTTCCACCTGGTCAAGATTCACTTTATCATCCATAAAGCCGAGGGCATTGTTGACCAGCTCTGTTATCTCCAACGTAGTTAATGGCTTATCGCTTGCAAAGATCAACGCTTCAATATGTGGTATGAGATTAGTTATTTCCATACATAAACCCCAATCCGCCAGTTGGCGGAACTTTTATTTTTACGATTACGGAAGATTTCTCCAGTTATCTAAAATTGATTAAAAAAATGATTAAGAGCCTGAATACAACGAACGAATGTACAATCCTCAATAGTACATTGAAAACTGACTTATCAACATATTACTGTTAAAACAACTGAACAAATAAATGATGAAAAACGTAAATCTCCGTATAGCCGGGGAATATCTTAACCCTGCAATGCGGCCGCACCACTTACGATCTCTGTCAATTCGGTCGTAATGGCCGCCTGTCTGGCACGGTTATAAGATATCTTCAATGCCCGTAACATTTCGTTGGCATTTTCGCTTGCTTTGTCCATCGCGGTCATCCGGGCCCCATGCTCAGAAGCATTGGAATCCAGCACGGCCTTATATAATTGCGTGTTGAGGATCTTCGGCATAAGCTCGGCGATCAGCAATTCCTTCGAAGGATCATAGATAAAATCTGCTTTCGCTGCTCCTGCTTTTTTTACCACTTTGGGGATTGGCAAAAAACGCTCTACTTCAAATTTCTGGGTAGCTGCATTTTTAAACTGGCTATATACCAGTTCAACCACGTCGAACTGCTTTTCTTCAAAGGCTGTTCTGGCTGCCTTGGAGGCTGCCTGCACATTCGCATAGGTCAGGTTCAGAAAAATATCTTTATAGGTAGCGTCTGCTTTATAGTTGTTCTTGGCAAAATGCTCATAGCCTTTTTTTCCTATATTCCAGATCGCCACATTTCCCTTTTTGTATTGCTCGTGATATTTTTCAGCAATGGTTGCTTTGGTGAGTTTGATCGTGTTAGCATTGAAAGCACCGGCCAAACCCCGGTCACTGGTGATCACAATAAACAACACTTTTTCAATGGGACGTTCAATGGCCAATGGCATTCCGGCATCACCACCTTCGCTATTGCTCACGATATTGCTGAGCAATTCCTGTAGTTTTTGTGCATATGGACGCATTTGAATAATGGCATCCTGGGCCCGGCGAAGTTTGGCAGCACTCACCATTTTCATAGCTTTCGTGATCTGCTGTGTACTTTGTACTGATTTGATACGGTTACGAACCTCTTTTAATTGTCCTGCCATAGCCTTCTTGAATTGGCCGCAAAAGTACGGGCTACAGCCTAAAATTCCATACCGGTGAAAAAATAAAACCCGTTCCGGAAGCCCCCTGTTATTTAAATGTGTAAATCCCTGGTTGGCAGGTAGCTGCCGTGGGCTAATCCTTCAAAAAAAATTCCCGTTTCAAGCTATAGGTGATCTGCAGGCGACCGCCGGCATCCGTTCTGTTTTTGACCCCCCTTTCATACTCCCGAATCAACTCCAATTGTACTGGTCCTGTACCAATTGTTTCCAGGTCTTCCCGACTGATGACGAGGCGACCATCCAGTATTTTTTCCATGCGGTTGATGCCGTCGTTAATAAAGGAAGTATCCGTTAAAAGAAGTCGTATTTGATCATCCGGTCCCAGCCCTTCGAATTCCAGTACAAGCTCATCCCTGCGAACAGTATCTCCAATCGGTGTTAGCAGGGTAATGGGTTGAAAATTGAACTCTTCCCGGTATTCTTTACCGGTTGAACTGGTAAATAGTATAAAGTGGGGGCCCGCAAAATCTGCCCCCGGTTTTTGCAGCTCATAAAAATATCCGCTCATCCTACTACTGTCGGCAAGGATTCTTTGGCCATCTACTTCTACTTTTCCCGGTTCACCAAACGCCAGACCGTCACCCTCTTCATCCTCCTCCCGGTATTGGAGTTTGATCGTAAGATTATCATCCCCTTCTGCACCGGTAACCTGGTAATCAAAATAAATATTATCCGGACTTACCGGCTGATCTCCTTTTTTATCTGCGTTTTTACAACCAGTCAGGACCAGCAGTATTGCCATCACCATGCACCTGAATTGATCTCCCTTCATGGCTGCAAAATAAGCGAACTACTATCAATTTGTAGGGTTGTTTTTGTTGTAGTGCTCATCCATCAGTTTGTTATAATGCTCAACGATGCCGCGAATGCGTTGCTTTTTCATGCTCTTCCGGTATTGCTCCATACTCTCTTTCACACTTGCATCAGCGAGTAATGTATAAGCTTCTTTTCTAGTCCACATCACTTCTGTATACAAGGGATCCGTAAAATCGTGTCGGGCGATCAGGTAAACTGGTCGCTCAAACCTGAACGTTTTTGCATAAAGCAGGTAAAGCGTAGCATACTTTCCTTTTACGATAGCCTGCATAAACCCCCAGGGATTGTTGCTTTCATTATTATTCCTATGTAAATTCAACAGGCTTTGCTCATTGATCTTTCGCGATTCGAAATAGCCATCACAGAGATACCGTTTACCATGTTTATGGCGGAAATACCCTTTCACTTTGCCCGGTTCAATAATGCGGACCGAGTCGGTTGGAAAAAACGCCACCGTTCGTACATGACCATTGTCATATAACCCGGAGGGACGAAGCCCATCTTTCCAGGGTTTCTCCGGCATTTTACAGGCGCTGGTGTCATTGTTCCAACTAACAACATAATCCTGTGCGGATATGTCAAAGACAAACAAAAGCGAAATGCAAAAGAGGATATATTTTCTCATAAATCTAAATTCAAAAGCTTAATAGTCAAGCACTACTACGTTCATACTTATTGCATTATATTTGCAATCCCTTATTGAACAGGGTGGCCTGTGCTGTCAAAATGGCTCACAAAACTTGTAGCATCCTTTTTGACATCCTGAAAATCCATCTTTTCTGTTAATCGGGCAATACCCACTAACACTCATTTTATGCTTGGTTTTATTTCAAAAATTTTTGGCGGCAGCAAATCAGAGAAAGATGTAAAAAAGATTGAACCCTTTGTCGGTAAGATCAATCAGTTCTTTGCTTCTTACCAGTCCCTTAGCAATGACCAGCTTCGTAATAAAACTCTGGAGTTCCGTCTGCGGATCAAAGAATATCTTGCTGAAATAGATGCTGATATTACTGCAAAGAATACAGCAGCCGAAGAACTTTCGTTCAATGACCTGATGGGTAAGGACAATATCTACCAGGAAGTTGATAAATTAAAAAAAGTAAGGGATAAAAAGATTGAAGAAGTCTTGCTGGAAATTCTTCCGGAATCTTTTGCCGTAGTAAAAGAAACAGCCCGCCGGTTCAAAGAAAACACAGAGATCATTTCAACCGCTACCCCACTTGACCGGGACCTGGGTGTAAAAAAAGATTATATCACCATAGAAGGAGATAAAAGTATTTTCAAAAACACCTGGACAGCCGGTGGCGGGCATGTGACCTGGAACATGGTCCACTATAATGTTCAGTTGATCGGTGGTGCTGTATTGCATTCAGGAAAAATTGCCGAAATGGCGACCGGTGAAGGAAAGACGCTTGTTTCTACCCTTCCTGCTTATTTAAATGCGTTGCCCGGTGAAGGTGTTCACATTGTTACCGTGAATGATTACCTGGCCCGTCGTGACCAGGAATGGAACGGAACGATTTTCGAATGGCTCGGTATCACAGTTGATTGTATTGATAAACACCAGCCCAATAGCGAAGAAAGAAGAAAAGCTTACCTCGCTGATATTACCTATGGCACCAATAACGAATTTGGTTTCGATTACCTGCGTGATAATATGGTGCATACGCCGGAAGAAATGGTGCAACGCAAACACCACTTTGCGATGGTCGATGAAGTGGATTCGGTGTTGATCGATGATGCCCGGACGCCCCTGATCATTTCCGGTCCTGTACCCAAGGGTGATGACCAGCAATTTCATATTCTTAAACCAAGAATACAACAGCTCGTGCAGGAACAGGAACGTATTGTTCGTACTTGTTTGAACGAAGCAAAAAAACGGATCGCCGAAGGCGATGATGATGCTAAAGGCGGAGGCTTGTACCTGTTCAGAGCTCATCGGGGTTTGCCTAAATACGGACCGGTTATTAAATACCTGAGTGAACCTGGTATCCGTGTAAAAATGCAGAAGGCAGAGAACTATTATTTGCAGGATCAGCAACGGCATATGCATATTGTAGACGAAGACCTGCTTTTCCAGATCGATGAAAAGAATAATTCAGTTGACCTGACCGATAAAGGTCTTAATATGATCACCCGTTCCGGCGAAGACCCCGAATTCTTCGTGTTACCGGACATTGGGATTAAACTCGCCGAAGTGGAAAAAGGCAGCTTATCCGTGGACGATAAATTACATGAGAAAGAATCTATCTTAAATGAATATGCACAAAAAGCCGACCGCATTCATACCGTACAGCAATTGCTGAAAGCTTATACCATGTTTGATAAAGACGTGGAGTATGTAATCATTGAAGGGGCGATCAAGATCGTGGATGAACAAACCGGGCGTATCATGGAAGGCCGTCGTTATTCTGATGGTTTACACCAGGCCCTGGAAGCAAAAGAAAATGTAAAGATCGAAGCGGCTACACAGACCTATGCTACTATCACCTTACAGAACTATTTCCGGATGTACCACAAATTGTGTGGTATGACGGGTACTGCTGAAACAGAAGCCGCCGAGTTGTGGAGTATTTATAAACTGGATGTGGTGAATGTTCCTACGAACATTGCCATGATCAGGAAAGACAAGCAGGACTTAGTCTATAAAACAAAAAGAGAAAAATATAAAGCGGTCATCGATGAGATCGAGGCATTGAGAAATGCAGGCCGCCCCTGCCTGGTGGGTACTACTTCAGTAGAGGTGAGTGAACTGCTGGGTCGTATGCTGCAACAGAAAAAAATTCCACACAATGTTTTGAATGCCAAACAACACGCCAAAGAAGCTCAGGTTGTTGCCGAAGCCGGTTTGCCCGGTGCAGTGACCATTGCTACCAATATGGCTGGTCGTGGTACGGATATCAAACTCGGGCCGGGTGTAAAAGAAGCAGGCGGTTTGGCAATCATTGGTACGGAAAGACATGAAAGCCGCCGGGTAGACAGGCAGTTGAGAGGTCGTGCCGGCCGCCAGGGAGATCCGGGTTCTTCTCAGTTCTATGTGTCGCTGGAAGATGACCTGATGAGAATGTTTGGTAGTGAGAAGATCGCATCCTTAATGGACCGGTTGGGTTATAAAGAAGGAGACGTGATCCAGCACAGCATGATCAGTAACAGTATCCAAAGGGCCCAAAAGAAAGTAGAAGAGAACAACTTTGGTATCCGTAAAAGATTGCTCGAATATGATGATGTGATGAATAAGCAGCGGAATGCGGTCTATGAAAAAAGAAACCATGCCTTGTTTGGAGAACGACTGGCCCTCGATATTGACACGTCCTTCTCTGCGGTGGCCGGAAGCCTGATCGATTCATTCCGGGAACAGGAAGATTTTGAAGGATTTAAAATGGCCTGTATCGTCAACTTTGGCCTTGATACAAAAACGGAAGAAGAGGAGTTTAAGAAAGGTGATGTGAACGGGTTGATCGACAAGTTATATACAGAAGCTACTGAAAGATACAATACCCATAAAGGAGAGTTGCAGAAGCAGGTGATCCCCGTTTTCAAAAATATCCGGCTAACACAAGGAAGCCATATTGAAAATGTGGTAGTACCGATGACAGATGGGCGAAAAATGCTGAATGTGCTAACCAGTCTTAATAAAACCATTAGCAGTGCGGGGTCCGAGTTAAGCAATGCCATGGAAAAGACCATTACCCTGGCGGTGATCGATGATGCCTGGAAAGAACACCTGCGGGCCATGGATGACCTGAAACAGAGTGTACAAACGGCTTACCTCGAACAAAAAGACCCTTTGGTTATTTACAAGATGGAAGCCTATAACCAGTTCAGTAACATGAACAATGATGTAAATAAGAATATTGTTTCCTTCCTTAGTCACAGTTCTATTCCTGTTCAACAGGAAAATGCACCGCTCAAAGAAGGGCGCCAGCAAAAAACTGACATGAGTAAAATGAGGGCCAATAAAGATGAGATTGATGCTGCCGGCCAGGATTATGCTGCCAATGAGCGGGATAAATTTGAACCGGGCGGCGGACGGGAGGTGGACGTAAAGCAAGAACCCATTAAAGTGGGCCCTAAAGTGGGAAGAAATGACCCTTGTCCCTGTGGAAGCGGGAAGAAGTACAAGCAGTGCCATGGAAAGGAAAACTAATTGTCATTCCGGGAGAAACGAAGGGAGTTCCATGAGAAATATAGTTAACTGACCCCTATCACATCTTTAGGGTAGTCAGGAAATAGAATTGTTAGCGAATGCTGGGTGGTGAAGTATAATTCCTTAGTAATCAATCGAATTCTGAGCGAATTATCGAAGTCTCCTCCCGGCTAACCAGAAGGGAAAAAGCGGTAATTACTACGTAATTGCCGCTTTTTTTATACCGTTCGCTAACTGTGCGTAACCATTTGGTAAAAAAGATAGTATAATATCAAAAATAATTTTAGGTTTGCTCTCCATTAATTAAAAAACTAAAACCAAAAAAATGAAAAAATTTTTTGCCGTATTGGCGCTTGTAGGTGTTATGACATCCTGCAAAGACAAAAAGAAAGAAGAAGAGAAAAAACCAGAAGAAACTACTGTTCCAACAACTGATCCTACATCAACTGTTCCTACCTCTACAGGTGTTCCAACTTTCAGCGATCCTGATGTAACTGCTTATGTAAAAGCGTATGAAGATTATATCGCTGTTTACAAAAAAGCTGCTGAAAGCAAAGACATGACCAAAATGGCTGAACTGGGTACAATGGGACAGGATCTAGCTACGAAAGCAACTGCCGCTACTCAAAAATTAGTTTCAAACCCCGAAGATGCTAAAAAATTAGCTGATTATATGACAGCTAAAGCAGCAGAAATAATGGAATTGTCCAAGAAATTGACTGGCCAATAAATTAATTTTTCCGATTTTTTAAAAAACCTTCCTGTCAACAACAGGAGGGTTTTTTATTATCTAACTTTAAGCCTACCAAACTTTCCTGCCAGTATGTATCATGCCACTAAGAAAAAGGTTCATGGCCTCCTCCACCCGGAAATAGTGGGTGATAAAAACTGGGATAAGGTCATCAATGTTTTCATCATTGTACTCATCATTCTGAACGTGATAGCCGTGATGCTGGAAACCGTACCCTCCATGCATGATGAAGTACATGAACAAAGGTTCTTTCACTATTTCGACCTTGTATCTGTTATCATTTTTACGATAGAATATGTGCTCAGGGTCTGGAGTTGCAATCATGAAGAAAAATATAAACACAGTTTCAAAGGCCGGCTAAAATATATGCTCTCCCCGGGGGCTATCATCGACCTGTTGGCCATTCTTCCTTTCTTTCTCCGAATTTTTATTGGTCTTGACCTGCGAACTCTGCGGATGTTGCGTTTATTACGTTTCTTCCGGCTGTTCCGTCTTACCGCCTATATGAAATCCGCACAGGTTATTATCAATGTATTTAAATCAAGGGTAAACGAATTAGTGCTCAGCCTTGTCCTGGTTATTTTTCTGATTGTTTTTGCCTCCAGTGCCATTTATTTTACCGAGCATTTACACCCTGTTAATAAGGAAAAATTTACCAGCATACCAGCTACCGTCTGGTGGGCCGTGGTAACGCTTACTACCACAGGTTACGGTGATATGTACCCGTTGACTACTCTTGGCAAAGTCATGGCGGGAGTGATCATGCTGACCGGGGTAGCCTTCTTTGCCTTACCGGCAGGTATCATCACTGCCGGTTTTATGGAAGAGTTCAGGAAGATCAAGAAACACCGTCATACCAAATGCCCGCATTGTGGTGAAGAAATTGACCTGGATAATAATCCACACCATCATGTATAAAAAAAGCTGCTCCGCATCCGGAACAGCTTTTACAACTACATTTATTTGCTATGTCTTAAAATCCTTTTTTCAGGTTATACTTCTGGTTATAGCGGTCGTTCAATTGCTTTTGTTTATCGTTCAGGTCAATTTTACGTCCCTGTATAAACGCTTCAGTAACGTTGCTACTTTTCATATCTAAAATATCTCCCTCGCTGATAATGATGTTGGCATCTTTACCCACTTCAATGCTTCCTGTTTTATCAGCCACTCCCATGATCTTTGCTGCATTCAAAGTGATTGCTGCCAGTGCCTCTTCTTTGGTCAGTCCATACGTAGCAGCCGTACCGGCGTTGAAAGCCAGGTTGCGGCCCCGGGTCTGCGGATCGTCATCAGAGATCGCAAAATTCACCCCGGCCTTTTGTAAAGCGGCAGCTGTTTTATATGGCTGGTCCACATCATCATCTTCCAGTGTTGGCAGGCTATGTGGTTGTCCTAAAACGACAGATACATTATTTTGCTTCAGGAGATCAGCGATTTGGTAGCTGTCGCTGCCACCCACGATCACCAGCTCGAAACTAAATTCTTTTACAAAATCGAGCGCCACCAGCATTTGTTTCACTGTATTGGCATGCACGTATAGTTTTTGTGTTTTATTGAACAACCCTTTGGTTGCTTCAAACTTCAGGTTGGTTTCATCATGTGTGGTTTCTCCCAAATAGGCTTTTGCCATCCGGAAAAAACCTTTGATACCCTCAATCTTTTCTAATGCTTCCTTTACCGGATCAGCAGCAGGTGCCTGCGGACCAGCAGCACCACCGCCACCACCAAAGCGACCTCTAACTTGTGCCAGCATGGAAGGCATATATAAATGCATTCCTGCATCCGTTTTGTAAGCGGCATCTTCCCAATTCCACGCATCCAGTTGGACTACGGACGAGGATCCGGCGAGGAAACTTCCCTGCGGCACCACATTGGCCAGCAACACTCCATTGGAACGAAGTGTATTGATCACTTTTGAATCGGTATTGTACGCAACAATAGCTCGGACATTGGGATTGAACTCCCCGATCTCCCGGACATCACTATCAGCCCTGACAGCGCTAATCTCTACCAAACCCAGGCTGCTGGTGGGCAGGATAAGACCGGGATAAACCTGCTTTCCTTTTGCATCTACTACCTGTAATTCATCCGCCGGTATGACGATATTGGTACCCACTTCTTCGATCTTACCATCTTTGATCTTGATCGTTCCGTTCTCGATCACTTTACCATTACCTACATGTATCGTGGCATTCTTTATAAATAACAATCCTTTTTGCGGCTTGGCCGGCAGAACTGTTTCCTGGGCATTTGCTGCGGCAGCGAAACAGATGGATAGAACTAAAAATATTTTTTTCATTACTGCTTGTTTAATCATTATTAATATCGTCTGTATCGATCGTCAGCAATCCATGGCTATGACCATGATCGCTGCAGGTATGCATGATCTGGTAACTAGGCATGGCGGGTATCATGGGCGTACCGCTTCTTTTTTCTCCATTTAGTTTCTTGACCAGTCTTGCTCTTTCAGTATCTACCTGTTTCTGCAATTGCTCATCTTTTACCCGGTCAAAATATATGATACCATCTACGATCGTATACAATGATTTGGCATAAATACTGAGCGGGTGATCTGACCACAAGACTATATCCCCGTCTTTCCCCACTTTCAGGCTTCCCACCCTGTCATCGACGTGGAGCATTTTAGCAGGGTTAAGTGTTACCATCTTCAACGCTTCTTCTTCCGTGACACCGCCATATTTTACAATTTTGCCTGCTTCCTGGTTCAGGCGACGGGCCATTTCAGCATCATCGCTGTTAATGGCTACAGTTAATCCTACCTTTTGCATAATGGCAGCATTATAAGGAATGGCATCCTCCACTTCCATTTTATATGCCCACCAGTCAGAGAAGGTAGAAGCAAAAGACCCATGCTTCAGCATTTTATCGGCTACTTTATATCCTTCCAGGATATGCGTAAAAGTATTTACGGTATAGCCCATCCTGTTCGCCACTTCCATTGCACTGTTAATCTCGCTTTGTACATAGGAATGGCAGGTAATAAATCTTTTCTTGTCCAGCACTTCCACCAATGCATCCAATTTCAGGTCACGACGTGGTGCATTCAATCCTTTTTTGTCTATGGTATTGTTGTAGTCTGCCCAGGCTTTTTTATAATCTTTGGCCCGGGTGAAGGCATCTACCAACACCTGCTCCACCCCCATTCTTGTATCCGGGTAACGGTTGTTGTTAGAAAAATTGCTGATAGAGGAGGATGTGCGTTTTACATTTTCTCCTAATGCAAATTTGATCTGGCCATCCCAGTTTTTAAATTTCAGGTCTTCCGCATTGGTTCCCCAGCGAAGCTTGATCAACTGTGTTTGTCCACCAATTGTATTGGCAGAACCATGCAAAATATGCGAGGTGGTAACGCCACCGCTTAACTGGCGGTAAATATTGATATCATCAGGATTTAAATTGTCGGCGATACGAACTTCAGATGTTACCGATTGCCCGCCTTCATTGATCGAGGCAGCAGCAATATGTGAATGCTCATCAATCACCCCTGCAGTTACATGCTTGCCTGTTCCATCGATTACTTTTGCAGTAGCATCAGAAAGGTTTTTTCCTACCGCAGCAATTTTCCCGTTTTTTATCAGAACATCTGCATTCTGTAAGATGCCTTCTTTCTCATTGGTCCATACAGTTGCATTCTTAATAAGGATCGTTTCCTGTTTTGGCTCCTGGCCCTCTTCCCAGCCAAATGGTTCAAAAGGATAAACAACTTTACCAATCGCTGGCATTTCTTTTTTCTTTGTGCTGTCTGCTTTCACTTCTGCTGCTTTGGTAAAAACAGCCGTCCAGGTCAATGCATTGCCGGCTGAATCAACACCGGTTCCGTTCCATTCCATTCCACTGTTCACACCACTGAGACGGATCGCACTGGCTGGTAAAGCCTGTGTTTGGGCACCAGCACCAGGAAATCCACCATCCGGTCTTCTTTGAGTTGTATCCGCGGGCATCGTTGGCCGTTGGCGACGAGCCATCGGCGCATAGCTCAGCTTCACCATCTTTCCATCATAACTGAACTTGGTATTCATCGTGTCTTTGGCAAACATGGTAAGAGCACTGCTACTTTTTACATCCAGTGTATAATTCTCAGTTCCGGTTAATGATTTTACTGTCAGCGCATAAGTGCCTGTGATATTTGAATCATCTTTTACATTGTATTTGATACCCTGCACCCAGTTATGATAGATGGTTGTCTTTTCATTAAAAATGGGGCCGCTGGTTATTAAAAAATTCGCCAGCTTACCCACATCAAGGCTTCCTACTTTATCATATACTCCGAGGATAGTAGCGGGTATTTTCGTCAATGCTTCCATGGCTTTGCTTTCGCTCAATCCATATTCCATGGCTTTGCGAAGGCTGGCCCAGAAAGTAGCCACACTCCGCAGATCGGCCGTAGTAAGACAAAAGGGAATACCTGCTTTTTCAAAGGCGGCCGCATTTGTAGGTGCAAGTTCCCAGTGTTTCATATCGTTGACTGAAACAAAGCGTGCATCACCTGGATCTTCCACATCCTGTGCCTGTGGGAAGTTCAGGGGTAAAATAAAAGTAGCATTGGTGGCTTTCATTTCTTTGATCCGCTGGTATTCATTCTGGCCAGCTTTAATAATATACTGTACACTAAATTCGTCACCAATTTTATCTGCTCTCAGGTTATTCCATTTATCGTTGGCATCAAAGATCTGGGGCAGGCCCTGTACATCATTCCATGCCTGTAGGCTGAGGTTGATCCCCTCCAATGCTGGTTTGCTTTTATACCATTGGGCATCGAGATAAGATTGACGCAGTAAAGCAATACAACCCATGATGGAGCTGGGATAGCTTTGGGTAGACGTACCTTTTTGAAAAGAATAATGGGCCGATGCCTTTTCTTTCAGCATGACCAGGTTTTCCTTTTCATTAGCCAGGGTAACCACCGTTCCGGTGCCACGGGCAATGCCATCTTTTACATGAGAAAGGACGGTACCGAAACCAATTTCCCGCAAGGGCTTGGCTTTTGTATCATCAACTGTAAACACCCTGTACGCATCGGCATCACTTTTAATGGCCTGGTTCCAGCCATAAGGTCCCTTAGTGGCCGATTCGAGTTGTGGTTGTTGCGTAAAATTGAATCCCCCGGTAGTAGCTGTTCCACCGATACCACGTTGAGACGGGGGAGCAACCCCATAATCAGCATAAATGTCAATAAAGGAAGGATAGATGTATTTGCCTTTACAATCCACTTCTACCGCACCAGCGGGTACTTTGATACCGGTACCTGCGGCAGTAATTTTTCCATCTTTAATAACCAGGGTAGCATTGGTTAATGTAGTAGTCGCATCTTTTACAATCGTAGCATTCGTAAAGGCAAAATGCCCATGCCGGGGGTCGGCCACCCCGTTTTCAGGGAAGGTAACCTGTGCCTGAACCATGGATGCTACGAGTAAAGAGACGAATACAAAAACCATCAGATAGCTATCGGATCTGAAAATGAAGGAGGTTTCTCTCATTGCAGTTTAATTTAGTAATTAGATGAGTTTTCCGGATAATACTTGCGAAGAACAGAGCTTAACCTTACCGGGTCCCGAATTTAAAGGAATTCAGGCAAAGAAAAGGAGGCTGATTATAAGCGGTAAAAGATAAGCCGTGCCCCTGTCGAACCACCCATTCCAATAAAGTTTGGTTACCTTTGGCTTCATCAATTTTATCCTTTATGGCGCTTGCCAAATCCATAGAACAAAGTTCCGGAAAGGTCAATTTTGCCTTATCTCCCCGCATCGACCAGGTGGGTGTGGAAGAGAGGGCCTCCCGCTTTACCAAACGAAGCATCAAGAAAGAATCGAAGCAGAATGGTCTGAAACTGGTGTTGAATATGATTGACCTTACGACACTGGAGGGAAAGGATACCGATGGGAAAGTGAAACAACTTTGTTATAAAGCCATGCATCCACATGATGCGCTTGCGGGCATTCCTACCGTTGCAGCGATCTGCGTGTATCCATCGATGGTCAAAGTAGCCAAAAAAGCATTGGGTGATTCAGGGATAAAAGTGGCCTCGGTAGCAACTGCCTTCCCAAGCGGCCAGGCCCCAAAAGAGATTAAAATAAGAGATACCAAATATGCGGTAAGTGAAGGAGCAGATGAAGTGGATATGGTAATCAGCCGGGGGAAATTCCATGCCGGTGAGTATAATTTTGTATTTGATGAAATAGCGGCGATCAAAGAAGCCTGTGGAGAAGCACGGCTTAAAGTGATTTTAGAGACCGGTGAGTTGGGAACATATGATAAAGTACGACGGGCCAGTGATATAGCGATGCTGGCGGGGGCAGATTTTATAAAAACTTCGACCGGCAAGATTGCACCTGCCGCCACGATGCCGGTCACGCTGGTTATGCTAGAAGCGATCCGTGATTTTTACTATAATACCGGCAAGATGGTCGGAATGAAACCCGCCGGTGGTATTTCCAAATCAAAACTGGCCCTGCATTATTTAGTGATGGTGAAAGAAGTATTGGGTGAAGACTGGCTGAATAATGAATGGTTCCGGTTTGGTGCCAGCAGCCTCGCCAATGATGTGCTGATGCAGCTGATGAAGGAGAAAACGGGATTGTACCAGAGTGCAAATTATTTTTCGGTGGATTAGCTTGCTAAATCCCCAGGGGGGACTTTAGCGTTTGATTATTTGAAAGTTGTTTATTGAACATGAAATGATATAGAGATAATGGAGTTCTTACATGGTTGATGTTTGGCGTTTTATTTTTTGCTTCTTCTTTTAGTTGTTTCGACTTGTAATAGCTGCTTAAAAGAGTTTTGGAATGTAGCAGCTCCTCCAAATGAGCAAACTAAGTAAGAAACATTGCAGTTGTTCCAGCGTTTTGTAAGGAGCCTGATAAACGCAGAAAAGTTTTAGTACACCTCCCCTCCCTGGAGGGGCGAATTAAAGAAAATATAGTGCTGTAGAAAACCGGGGTGGGTTGATGCCCAAAGAACAGAAAGATGAAGAGTGCGACGCAACCAAAGTTCAGCTGTGTTAATGTCGCTGGTAAAATAATTCGCCTTGGCCAAGGCTGCGGCGGACAAGAAAAATAAAATTATGGCAATCGCAAAAAAGAAGCCCGTTAAAAAAAGCAACACGATCAAATTAAATTTTGATACATCGTGGAGCTATGCGCCCGCACCTGAAAGTAAAACTGCGGCGACGATCCATAAGCAATATGATCTTTTTATTAATGGTGAATGGCAGAAACCCCTGAGCAAAAAATATTTTGACACCATTAATCCCGCAACAGAAGAAAAATTGAGTGAAGTAGCAGAAGCCAATGTGGCTGATGTGGATAAAGCTGTAAAAGCCGCCCGGAATGCTTATGAGAAAGTATGGAAGAAAATGCCGGCGAAAGAAAGGGCTAAATATATATTTCGCATTGCCCGTATCATGCAGGAAAAAGCAAGGGAATTAGCAGTGATTGAAACATTGGATGGTGGTAAGCCGATAAAAGAAAGCCGTGACTTTGATGTGCCAACCGCAGCCAATCATTTATTCTATTATGCCGGCTGGGCCGATAAACTGGAATATGCATTCCCGAATCGTACAACAGAATCTTTAGGGGTGGCCGGGCAAATTACGCCGTGGAATTTTCCCCTACTGATGGCTGCCTGGAAAATTGCACCGGCATTAGCAACTGGTAATACCGTAGTATTGAAACCTGCTGAAACCACTTCTTTAACGACATTAAAACTGGCCGAGATCATTCAGGAAGCGGACCTGCCGCCGGGGGTAGTGAACATCATCACTGGTGCCGGTGAAACAGGTGCTGCGATCGTAAATCATGCTGATGTAAATAAAATTGCCTTTACCGGTTCTACCAATGTAGGCAAGATCATTCAACGGGCCATTGCCGGTACTAATAAGAAAGCAACATTGGAACTCGGTGGTAAAGCTGCCAATATCATTTTTGAAGATGCCCCCATTGACCAGGCTGTGGAAGGTGTTGTGAATGCGATCTTTTTTAACCAGGGCCATGTATGCTGTGCGGGTTCAAGATTATATGTGCAGGAATCGGTAGCGAAAGAAGTGATTCGCAAATTACGGGACCGTATGCAATCCCTGATCGTAGGCGACCCAATGGATAAGAATACCGATATCGGTGCGATCAACTCCAGGGAACAATTACAGATTATCCAGCAATATATTGCCATCGGTAAAAAAGAAGGCGCTGAAATGTATGAGAGCAACTGCCCCCTGCCGTCCAAAGGATTTTGGTGCAGGCCTACCATTTTCAGCAATGTGGCGCAAAGCAACCGCATTGCCCAGGAAGAGATTTTCGGACCAGTGCTTTCTATTCTTACTTTCCGCACGGATGATGAAGTGATCGAGAAAGCCAATAACTCACCTTATGGATTGAGTGCCGGCGTGTGGACGGATAAAGGTTCCAAGATCTTTAATATGACCAGACGGATGAGAGCCGGTGTGGTATGGGCGAATACGTTCAACAAGTTTGATCCCACGTCGCCATTTGGTGGATATAAAGAAAGTGGATTTGGAAGAGAGGGCGGATTACATGGGCTGTTGCCGTATTTGAAACTAATAAATTAAATGAAGAAATTCACCGCAGTAACAGTGAGAAAATGAGTTTTCGCAGCATCTTCTCTGCGTTACCTCCCTGAACTCATGTTCTCTGCGGTTAAAAAAAAGTGGATTGGGAAGAAATGGCGGATTACATGGGCTGTTGCCGTATTTGAAACTAATAAATTAAATGAAGAAATTCACCGCAGTAACAGTGAGAAAATGAGTTTTCGCAGCATCTTCTCTGCGTTACCTCCCTGAACTCATGTTCTCTGCGGTTAAAAAAAATTGAGTTGGTAGAGAGCGTGGATTGTATAGGCTGTTGCCGTATTTGAAACTAATAAATAAATGAAGAAATTCACCGCAGTGAAAGTGAGTTTTCGCAGCATCTTCTCTGCGTTACCTCCCTGAACTCATGTTCTCTGCGGTTAAAAAAAAAGATATGGAAAAAGAAATTAAAAAATCTTCTTTAAGTGTCAGCGAAAATGGTTTAGAAAAGAAATCATCTTCCAAACGTTTAGAAGTGCTGAAGACGTATAAAATTTATATCGGTGGACAATTCCCCAGAACGGAATCAGGTCGTTATTATATTCCTACCAATACAGCCGGAAAAAAACTGGCGAATGTTTGCCTGAGTTCAAGAAAAGATTTCAGGGATGCGGTTGTAGCCGCAAGGGCTGCAGTGAGTGGTTGGAGCAGCCGCGCCGCTTTCAACCGCAGCCAGATTTTATATCGTATGGCCGAAATGCTCGAAGGCAGAAAGGCCCAGTTCATTGATGAACTGATACATCAGGATTCAACCAGAGCAAAAGCAGAAAAAGAAGTGATCCTGGCTATCGACCGGCTGATTTATTATGCCGGCTGGTGTGATAAGTTTCAGCAATTGTTCAGTGCTGTAAACCCCGTGGCTTCTTCCCATTTTAATTTTTCAGTACCAGAACCTACCGGTGTCGTTTCTATTATAGCTCCCCAGGGTGATGCCTTATTAGGCTTAGTCTCTGTCATTGCACCTGTTATTGCCGGGGGAAATACCTGTGTGGTTTTAGCTGCTGAAACCAAGCCCCTTTGTGCGGTCACTTTTGCCGAAGTATTGCATTCTTCCGACTTGCCCGCCGGAGTTGTTAATATTTTAACAGGCAAGCCTGCCGAGCTGACCCCCTGGTTTGTGGATCATATGGACGTAAATGCAACCATTTACTGCGAAAATAATTCTGAGACAAAGAAAATGATACGGGGAAAGTCAGCTAACAACCTGAAACGCATTAGTTTTTATGATACCATCAACTGGTACATCGAACAAGGTCAATCCCCGTATTTTATTATGGATACCCAGGAAATAAAAACCACCTGGCACCCCGTAGAAAATATTGCAGGAGCGGGAGGAGGATACTAATTTTGGTAAGATTTTTGAACCTTATGGCACACATGAAATTCATTAGTACGATCGCCGCTTTTATGATGGCAGGCACTTGTTTCGGGCAGCTGGATACGGCTGCCAAAAAACCCCTTGACAGCAGTACCGTTATTGTGCATAAAGATCATCGTATTGACCTGTTGGTAAAAAAACAGGCAACGATCAACGAAGTGACCAGCCGTGACGGCCGGAGAACGGATAAAGGCTTCCGCCTGATGATCATCAGCACCAATAACCGGGATGAGGCCATGGCCGCCAAGACAAAAGTGTACACTTTCTTTCCCGACCTGAAAGCCTATATGTGGTATCAGTCTCCTTACTTCAGGGTAAAAGCCGGAAATTTTAAAGACCGTAAGGATGCTGAATCCTATCAAAGGAGACTGAACACCTATTTTCCGAAAGGAGTGTTCATTATGAAAGATATTATTGAAGTAAAGCCATCCAAGGGTAATGTTTCGGACGACGAATCCTGATCTGTAACCTGGCTGGTATTATTTTATTTCAGATCCCTGTTCAAACAACAGGAATTTTTATTTACGGTCCGGCGCCCGGCGGGTGCATTTCAAATTTTCGGAACAAAGTTGTTATAAACTTTTTAAATAAGAAGTCTCCTGGTCCCCTCCAAGGGAGGGCTAGCGTACATTTCGCAGTAGATGCTTTGCAAAAGGGGTGGGTCATCGAAGGTGACATCTGATATCTATCGGATGTCGCAGCAAGGTTTTTATTGGCATTTCAATAAGAAGCCTTTTCGTCCCCTCCAACGGAGGGGCAGAGGAGATTTTGCATAACAGACTTTGCGAAAGGGGTGGGTCATCGAAAGGTACATCAGAAATCTGTCGGATTTGAAATACACCTCAAACGGCAGCTTCCTCCTTAATTACTATTTTTGCGACATGCACGCAAAGATCAAAGCCTTAGCCCAACAATATGCCCCCGAGTTTATTGAGATCCGTCACCTGCTTCATGCTAACCCTGAACTGAGTTACCAGGAATTTGAAACCTCCAAATTTGTACAACAGAAATTAGAGGAATTAGGAATTCCTTTTGAGGTAAAAGCAACCACTGGTGTGGTCGGTTTGCTAAAGGGCCGGAATCCGGAAAAAAGAATTATTGCACTCCGTGCCGATATGGATGCCCTACCGATCAAAGAAGAAAATGACATTTCTTATAAATCGAAAAACGAAGGTGTGATGCATGCCTGCGGGCATGATGTGCATACGACCTGTTTACTCGGTGCTGCAAAAATATTAAACGAGCTAAAAAACGAATGGGAAGGAACTGTAAAACTGATCTTTCAACCGGGTGAAGAAAAAAATCCCGGAGGAGCCTCATTAATGATCAGGGATGGTGTACTTGAAAACCCAAGGCCGCAGGCTATTCTTGCTTTACATGTGAATACCATTTTAGAAGTGGGTGAATTAAGTTTTCGCAGCGGCAAAGTAATGGCCAGTGCGGATGAATTATACTTTACGATAAAAGGCAAAGGAGGTCATGCTGCTTCACCCCACTTAACGGTGGACCCGATATTAATAAGCTCCCATTTAATTATTGCCTTACAACAATTGATCAGCCGGAATAATAATCCTTTCAACCCTACTGTTCTTTCGATCACAGCTTTTAATGGCGGCAACACAACGAATGTCATCCCCAATGAAGTGAAACTGATGGGTACGTTCAGGGCCATGGATGAAACCTGGCGTTTCAAAGCACATGAGCTGATGCAAAAACTAACAAAGGATCTTGTTCAATCCATGGGTGGTGAAGCCAACCTGCATATTGATGTGGGCTATCCCTGTGTAATGAACGATGAGAAAGTAACTGCCATTGCGATGGAAAAGGCCGCTGAGTATATGGGCGCTGATAAAGTGAGTGAAACAGAATTGCGGATGGGCGCCGAAGATTTTGGTTATTATGCGCAGCAGATACCTGCTTGTTTTTACCGGCTGGGCACCATGAATAAAGCGAAAGGTATTACGGCAGGTGTGCATACACCTGTATTTAATATTGATGAAAATGCGATCGAGATCGGTATGGGAATGATGGCCTGGCTGGGGAGTAGTGTGGGTGATTGATGTAAAGTTTTTCGCCTTTTGGCTGCCGTGGCTTCCAAAATTTAACACTTATCGCTATCTAAACGCCCGGCTTTGGCGCAGGTTAGAACAGCTAATTATCGGCATAGTGTTTTCTTTTGGCACCTTTAAATTTATTTCTATAAGTCCTTGGTGCGTGTGACACGCATCAAGCCGTAGTAAAACAAAACTAAAAAAAAATTTCGCCTTTTCCACCACGGTGAGTGATTACAAAAAAGAGCAGGCCGTGGTCGGAGTTTGCCCTCTACCGACCGCCTGAACTAAAGCACTAATGCTTATTATATAGAAATCATGATAGACCAGTGGCTGGTGAAAGTAAAATACCGGTATAAAAATTGACTGGTAATCAGAAAAAGTCTTTGGTGGATTGTCCTAATAACAATACAAAATGTATAACACTAATTCATTGATTTTCAGATGGCATTTTTTTGAAGGGTGCGTATAATAGCATAAATTTACGTGTTGTGCGTCAGCATATGCAGCATTCCGTTTCTTAAAATTGTCAACACTATAACCTTTTTATATGAAACATTTACTTTTTTTAGTTCCCATACTAGGACTGTCACTTTTTTCTTGCACTAAATTTGAATCTTGTGGTCCAACACCTACTACATTGGACGGAAAATGGAAGATGATAACGGTAAAAGATAATAATTCTGGTTCTATAACAACTAAGCCTTCTTCAATTCTAGGTGACGTTGACATTACTTTTACTTCTACAAGTACAACTAACGGGACTTTTGTTGGAAACACACCTGCCAACGTGATTGATACAAATGAATACACAATTGGGCCAAATCAATCGCTGACAATTCCTAATTTAAGTATGACAAAAGTTGGGGAAACATCATGGGGAAATGAATTTGTTGACAATATTCGTAGTTCTCAAGAGTATAACTTTGAAAATTGCGGAAGACTAAACATTAAGACAACAAATAAAACACTCACATTCCAAAAACAGTAATGCCGAACGCACAACATTCGGTTTGCTTCTATGCTGGCCGACGGAATAACAATCAGCAACTGTACTACTATCAGCTATTATCGGGCTTGACCGAATTCTATTTGGCCTTTTGTTGTTAACTTCAACATCAGTTTTCAATCGGCAGCGGTTCCGGGCTGGACATTATAAAATACCAGCACAGCAGCAAGCCGTGTCTGTCGTGTGTCATGTTAGACAGACCTTTACTTTGAAAAGAGGCATAATCAAAAATTTCAAAAACATTATAAATATTTTGACAAAATGTACGAACTAGTAAAAAAGAAAAGTATGGGTATGAGAATTTTAATTGGAATAATAATTTTATTCGCAATAACTCAAACGATGAAATTTTTCTTGCAAGAACCTAAAATAAATATTAATGATGAACTAGTAAAAGCAGCTAACGAAATCAATAAACATGCACCAATTGTTATTGACAGTTTAACAACATTTGACAATGTAAATGCACTAAAAGGAAATGTTTTCCAATACAACTATACAATTAAAGCTGAAAAATTAAATCTTGACACAGCCGAAGTAATTAAAATTGCAATAGAAGGTTTACTAGAACTTTTGAAAAAAAATCCAAAAGCAATTTATTTTAAACAAAATAATGTTGAAATTCAAGCAAGCTATTTTGACAAAAATGGAACACATATTTGTACGGCTGTTGTTTTGCCAAAGGAATATTAGATTGACAAAATAGATTGACGAGTAGAAAACACGAACACACAGTCGAGTAAGCAAGGGGAATTTCACCCCCTGCTCCTCACAGAAACGTATCCCGAATCAATTTCGGGACAAGCTGTGAACCTCTCGATTCATACGGCTCTTCAAGATGATGTTGGCAAATAGTAAGCCGGGCATACACTCCAATGGGCAAACAAACCGGGTTGTAATTTGTACAACGTATTCAGCCATCTGCGGCTCTTGCGCAAATTCATCCGCTTGTTCCCTGCCCGTCCGGTCAGGCGGGCATTTGCACCATTTCTCAAGTCGTCTGTTTACAAAGCGCCACAAGTCATTCAGGTCTCCTTTGGTAAAGTAACAGTAGTAGTTTTGCCAGCCACGCAACAATGGATTCAAAAGATTCGCTACCACATATATACTACCCGTTCGGGTATGTCATGAAGTGATAGGAGAAAAACCGGTAGCAGATGCTATCCTGGACAGAATAATCAATAACACACAGCGTGTATAGCTCAAGGAGAATCACTGAGAAGAAAATGGAATATGAAATTAGAAGACAACAACAAATAAACAGCTACTTTTAACAAAGAAAAACAACCTTTTTATAGCAACTCAAGGAGGGTAACTTAGGGTGGTCAGTTTGCACCGGATTTAGATGGTCAGTATCACCGGATTTTCCAATCAGAGGGATAACTAATAAAATTTTAGTTTCAAAGTATCAGTTATATCTCCCGGACAAGAAATTATTGAGGAAGAAAGTAAAGGAATTATTAGATGGGTAAAGCATTAGAAGAATTGCATAAACAGATCATGCAGTTTAAAAACTGGCTGAGGGGAACCCATCATAAATGTTCGCCACAACATTTGCATGCCTACCTGGATGAATATGTTTATCAGTTTAATAAAAGGAATATAAGAAAGTGGATTTTCAATGATGTGGTGTGTAAGCTAATGAATCAAATACCACATCCATACTCAGTATTAAAAGTTATTTGCGTTTATAATACCTAATCCTATAAAATTAACTGGTATGAGCCAATGGCCTGTCAAAATATTATGCTTTCTACTCTTTACAACCCAGGCCACCGCACAGCAACTTAATTTCAAAACCTATACCGTAGAGGATGGCCTTGTTTCCAATCCGGTACGCCGCATTTACCAGGACTCCAAAGGTTTTATCTGGATTGGTACCTGGGAAGGATTAAGTAAATATGATGGTCACAAATTCACGAATTTTACCACAGCCAATGGACTTTCACATAATGTAGTTAACGATTTCCATGAATCGATTGATGGAAATTTATATGTAGCAGAGAACAACGGTAACACTGACATTTTACTCAAAGATGCGATTGTAAAAAAGGCCGCATTTCGTAATGTGATTATCAATAAGTTTTTTATTACTCACCACAATAAAGTAATTGCAGCAACAGATACCAGCGGGATATATACAATTGAAAAAGGAAAGCTGGTAAAACCGTTACAAACTTATCCTCAATCAACTTATAACGATTTTGTCGCGTTAAACGATTCTCTTTTTATCGGCGGATCCGATAGTTCGCTTCGTATATTAAACAGGCATTATGATTTTTTCTCTGAAATAAACCAGCCCAAATATCATTTGGTTCTTAGAATTTATAAAGATTCTAAAAACAGGGTATGGGTAGGCACAAATAATGGCTTAAAGCTTGTTTCATATAATCAAAAAAATAATCAACTTCACAATTTTGATTTACTTCATTTCCCTCTTAATAAATCACCTCTAAGGACCGCTGTTGTTCGTGATATGCTGGAAGATGTTCATGGAAATCTTTGGATAGCAACTATGCATGGTCTTGTGAAAATTCAGTCCAACAATTCCTGGCAGGTATTCTTAAAAAAGGACGGGCTACCTTCAGATGATATTACCTGCGTGTACCAGGATATAGAAAAGAACATCTGGATAGGAACTTCCCTTGGTCTTGCAAAATTGGTCACAAAAAATGATATCCAGCTTTATACTACTCAAAACGGGTTGTCTTCTAATCCGGTTGATTTTATGCAACCGCTTTCTGATGATAAATTTCTGATACGCACCGGAACAGGCATGAGTTTGTTTAATACGACAACTGAGAACTTCTACCCGATAAAGTCAGAACACAACTATTATTATACCGGCTTTATACAAAATAGCAGGCCTTTGTTATTTTACGGTAACAATAAGTTTGGTAAGTATGATTCCATAAAGCGTCGAATAAATGAATCCCTTTTACCCCAGCCCCTTAACCTTGTTACATATTGCTCAATAATCGATTCAAATGGAATCATATTTGATGGCACCCAAAATGGACTTGTAATACATGCCGGGGACAAGGCACACCTTGAAAATAAAATTCCCCACCGCATAACTGCAATGCTTATTGATAAGCGGGGATACTTGTGGATAGGCACGTGGAATAATGGTCTATATCGTATTCATTATAGGTATGCTAAAAATAATTCCGGCAGCACCGAGGAAGTAAAAAACCAGGTCAGTTTATCTGTCGAAGACTTTTCTCATTTGCTCCCGGATAAAAACATTCGTTCAATGTTAGAAGACAGTAAGGGCCATATCTGGGTGGGAACCAGGTACCAGGGGCTTGCACAATTAAGAAATAACAATAACGGAGGATATGCCGTTGAGCATTTTGATCTTGCGATTGGGCTTATGTCCAATTCCATAAGGGCTATTGCTGAAGACAAGGAAGGTTGCATCTGGCTTGGCTCCAATTTGGGAATTGACAAATTAATACCGGCAGATACGTCTTTTCAAGTTTTCAATTTTAGTCGTATAAACAATTATTTCGCACATATTAATGCGATCTTACCGGGTGATAATAATACTTTCTGGTCTACTACATCAACAGGGCTGGTAAAGGTGGTTGATGGAAAATCGGAGAAAATCGCGGCCCTCCCTGTATATATTACCTCCGTAAACCTGGGCGATAAGACTTTTGATTACAGTAAACATCATCCAGAAACGGAAGTACAATTAAAATACAACCAGAACCAGGCGGCGTTTGAATTCTCCTCCCCTAGTTTTATTAATGAAAAGCAAATTTTATATAGTTATCGCCTTTTAGGTAGTGCAGATACTATGTGGAGTGTACCCGCTAACCTGCACAATGTTTCATACGCCAGCCTTCAGCCTGGAAATTACCGTTTTGAAGTAAGAACAAAAGGATGGAATGGGCAATGGGGGGTATCCTCTGCTTTTCAATTCGCTATCCGCTCACCCTACTGGCAAACCTGGTGGTTTTATTTATTGATTGGTATCTTTCTAGTATTATTATTTTATTCGTTTTATTTATACCGAATCAGGCAGGTACTGAGGTTACAAAAAGTACGTAACAGGATCGCCACCGATCTTCATGATGATATTGGTTCTACACTCACCAACATCAGCATTCTATCTGAACTAACTAATAAAAACCTCCATCAACCTGAGCAGGCCCAAAAATTTCTCCAAAGAATAACTGAAGAAGTGAATGCATCCAGCCAGGCTCTCGATGATATTATCTGGAATGTAAACAACAACAATGATACGCTGGAAGAAATGTTAGTTCGCATGCGTCGCTTTTCAGCTGAGTTATTTGATCAAAGTGAAATAAAATGCTACCTGGAGTTACAACCCGATGCAGCCGGTAAAAAAATAAGTATGGAACAACGCAGAGATATTTACCTGCTTTACAAGGAATCGCTGAATAATATATATAAACATGCCGGAGCCAGAACAGTTTGGGTAGATTTGAAATTATCTGGCAATTCTTTTACAATGATGATTCGGGATGATGGCAAAGGATTCAATACTGAAGATATAACCCATCGGAATGGATTGAAAAATTTGAAAATAAGAGTGGAGAAATGGGGTGGTAAATTATTAATCACTTCCCTGGCAGGAAAAGGGTCGGATATTGAGATCATTATGCCCCTAGCTGACTGACTGCTCAAATGGGTAGGTAGTACTAAGTTTTTTTTTGTTACTTTCGAATTTAACTTATAATGTCTATAAAAACTTGCTATACATAACTGTATGCCTATTAAAATTGTTCTGTTCGAAGACAACAACCTCTTGCGGGAATCCCTGGTGGCTCTTTTCAGCGGAATGGATGAGTATGAGATAACGGGTGACTACAACAATTGTAATGACGCGGCAAACATTGCCCGGGTTTACCAGCCTGATGTTGTGCTGATGGATATTGATCTGCCCGGCAACAGCGGAATTCAAGGCGTTAGCATGATAAAAGAAGCCCGGCCGCAAACTTCCATTATTATGTATACGGTTTTTGAAGATAATGAAAAGCTTTTCCAGTGTCTTTGCGCAGGTGCAAATGGTTACCTCTTAAAAAAGACCCCACCGTCAAAACTGATGGGTGCTATTACAGAGGTGATGGAAGGTGGAGCTCCCATGAGCCCCTCTATAGCACGAAAAGTTCTGCAAACTTTTCAAACGGGTAAAACCAATCATTACTTTCTATCTGCCAGGGAAATTGAAGTTTTACAACTCCTGATAAAGGGGTATAGTGCTAAAATGATCGCCTCAGAGCTAGGTATTGCTTTTGATACTGCACGCTTCCACCTTAAAAACATATACGCGAAACTTCATGTTAACTGTGGCAAAGAAGCTATTGTAAAAGCCCTGGGCGAACACATCGTGTAAAGCCTTTGTTACTTTCCTAAAAATAGAACAAGCTTTAATACTCTCTCATTCAACCTACCCGTTTATGTAGTTGACTTCTCCGTCAATATCATACAACTTTGAAAAGCATTACTTCTTCATCGTTGTAAAATCTTTAAATTTTTATCATGAAAATAATATTCTTAGTATTCGCAGTAATACTTACGATTCTACCATTCACCTCACATAGCCAGAAGCTTGGTAAAAACCAACAGGCCGTGTCCGTATCGAAAGGCACGATTTGGTCAGAGGCAACCTGTGCAGTATGCTGGGAAAACCCGACGCCTGATGATGAAACAGAACGGGAATGGGTTAGAAAAGCTGTTGCCAGGACATGGGAGGCAGAATCAGGATTTCGTTTTACTGGTTGGGGCACTTGTCCTAAAGGAACACTTATGCCCTTTTTCGGCATTAAAATACTCATTTCAGATGAAGGCCCGCATGTGAAAGAATTAGGATCAGATTTAATGAATGTACCAGATGGCATGGTACTTAATTTCACTTTTAAAAACTGGGAGCCCAAATGTATGACCAAAAGACAAAATTGCATAGAAAATATTGCTGTTCATGAATTCGGTCACGCATTAGGATTATCACACGAACATAACAGGACCGATTGTGTTTTTTGCGATATAAAGCCACAAGGTTCAGATGGTGACTGGAATATTACGACTTGTGATTTAGAATCTGTCATGAATTATTGTAATCCAAAATGGAATGGAAACGGCAGTCTGAGTGATTTAGATATAGAAGGTGTGGTCGCCCTTTACGGCAAAGCCAAAAATACATATGATGTTTCTGCTAATAACTATAATTACTTACCAGGCGATTTTAACGGAGATGGTAAAACTGATTTAATACATCTAGTAAATAATGATTATTCGCATGTATGGCTGGCTAATGGCGATGGTACTTATGCAATTAAGCCAAGGTTTCCGGTGACCAACGGCTATGCGCTGCAAAATGAAGCAAACTTTAAATTTCTTGTTGGCGATGTTAATGGAGATGGCAAGTCTGACCTGGTACATATTGTAAACAATAACCTCTTGACTACCTGGCTGTCAAATGGTGATGGTACATTTAAGATTACGCCGAGGTTTCCTGCAACAGATGGCTATGCAATGAAAAATGAAGCAAACTTTATGTTTTTAACGGCTGATATAAATGGTGATAAAAAGACCGATTTAGTTCATATTGTAAATAATAATTTTCTGCACGTTTGGCTGTCAAATGGCGATGGCACTTTTGCAATTAAGACAAGATTTCCTGCTACCGATGGGTATGCATTAAAAAATGAAGCAAATTTTAAATTTCTTGTTTGCGATGTTAATGGGGATGGCAAGTCTGACCTGGTCCATATCGTAAATAATAACATGCTAACTACGTGGTTGTCTAATGGGGATGGTACTTTCAAAATAACGCCCAGGTTTCCTGCCGCTGATGGGTATGCATTGAAGGCTGATGCGAATTTTATGTTCCTGACGGCTGATGTAAATGGTGACAAAAAGACCGATCTGGTTCATATTGCAAACAATAATTTCTTACACGTTTGGCTTTCAAATGGCGATGGAACGTATGCAATTAAACCCAGGTTCCCTGCCGCCGATGGCTACGCCTTGAAAAATGAAGCAAATTATAAATTCCTTGTCAGTGATGCAGATGGCGATGGTAAACAAGATTTAGTTCATATAGTCAATAACAATTTCCTGCATGTCTGGATATCAAAAGGCGATGGAACGTATGCAATCCAGCCCAGGTTCCCAGCGAAAGATTTATATGCGCTTAAAAATGCAGGGAATTTCAAGTTTATAGCTGGCAAATTTGATAATGATAACAAAGGAGATCTGATACACCTGGTAAATGACCGGTATATACATACCTGGTTTTATGAAAGTAATGGAACATACAATATTATGCGTCCCTTTTTAAAAAGGCATGATTAGTTATTTGTATATTCGCTATTTTCCGGATCCATTGATACAATAAAATTACCAGCCATTCAATACTTTCTGTTTTTACCAATGTAAATACTCATGGACAAACCACAGCTGTCGCTACGATTATTTTTTTCAACAATTGTGCACCACCTGGCGGCCGATGGATGCTTAGTATTTGAATTAAATTACCGCGGTAGTTTGACCTGGTGAATACACAATAAAAGGAAAAGAAGCATAGAAACAAAAAGTCCGACTCACTTTCGTAAGATCCGGCAAACGAAAATGATGTAACCCTGCGATGGACGTCTTGGCTGAAAAAGTAGTTAGATTAAATTCCTGCAAGACGAACACACAAATTATTTTTTCCAAAATGGGGGCGGACGGAAGCCGTGTTTCAACTTTAGTTTAGCCGGGCTTAAAGAATTCTGTTTCCTGCACATCCGCAATACTTTTTTAGTAGCGGCAAGATATCTGCAGCACAATAAAGCTTAGAGTACAATATAAAGACATTAAAATAATACCATGAATAACAAAAACAAAGTCTCAAGTATAGTATTCTCAATTTACATTTTACTTTCTTTTTATGTATTTGGAGGCGGTATAGTAAATTCAATCGTTGCTTACAGAACATGGCGTTGGGTAGGACCAGAGGAATTCCCTAAGTTTCATCAGGTTGACAGTTCCCTTATTATTCCATTCTTTGTACTATTCTTCTTTCTATCCTTTATTCCCCAAATACTTTTATTTTGGTTTAGGCCCATAGGTTTACCAAAGTGGATGGTTTTTATTGCACTGTTATTTAACCTGATCACGTTGATTTCAACCATAGCTATACAAATTCCTATTCAAACAAAATTGGATCAGGCATTTTCTATGGAATTAATTGATAAGCTTATATCCACTGATATGGTATATAGAAAAATTCCAATGTTCTTTTTGGCCATAACGAATTTCGCAATGTTATATATGGTAGTGAAACGTTCAAACAAGTAAAAACAACGTTTAGAAAAGCCTGACGCTAACACGGGGCATTCAACTATGCTGGCTGACGGAACATAGCATTGCAGCAAGAGGCTTAAGGTTGAATGCAAACCTAATTTCTTCCCCCAACAAGTCTCCTGCTTTACTTTATTTGAAGACAAACGAATTGCTTATGCAGAATATAGTTGGAGGAAGAAATCTTACGAAACTTGTTCAGATAATATCCTTTGTAATAATACTTATATTTCCCACCGGTATATTTTAGAAAATAGTTAGATCAAAAACGTTACATACCGGGTGCCTTTTGATCCGGAAATTTTGTGTCTCCCCCTACATTGAAATGGAGCTTTTGTAAATAAGGATCCATCTTACCCTGCATCATTTCTTTTATAGACCTTGCATAATACATGCGTGCTTCTTCAACAGTTTTCTTACCTGTCGCTATATCATTTGCCAGATTCAATGCCAGAAAATTCGCTTCCTCTTTATCGCACCTTGCTGATATTTCACCAACTGTTCTTGCAATTACCACACTACCATCGTACATGGCAATCTGATCATATTTATCTGCAGGGACGCTATAATTTACAAATTGCTCTAAAAGGTCAACATGCGGCATTGGGAAATTATGTTGTACCGGCTCTTTGTGAACAATAGTTTTCTTCCATGGGCCGTTATTATTCCAAACCAGCATGGTGCCCGTCACTTCATTTGGTGCACCATATTTCGTCATCATGCTTGTGGCTACTTCCTGGGTTTTGGCAGGCCAGTCCGAAATAATTCCTTTTGCTTCATTCGTAGTAACGCTGCTCATCCTGTTAGTAGAAGTGCAGGCTGTAAAAGATGCCATTACAACAATTAATGCTCCTGATAAAATCTGTTTCATAAATTCTTTTTTTAGATTGTTTAGAAATGCTACTTAATAGTCAGACAACTTTTATTCCACCTAATTATCTGAAAATATTTCGCTTTGTAAATACATATTTGATGATGATAAAAAGAAACTGACATATAAACCAATCTACCATCCGCAAACCATTTAAAATTTTGGTGTGCGTCTTGACTATTAGTACAAATACTATGCAGCAAAAATACCTGCTTTGATAAGGGAGAATGTTAGACATTTGGGGCAAAGAGTCGAAATATTTACCTATAGTTGAGGAAATTATTGCTCAATCAAATGTTGAGGTCGTTCAATAGGGTTGCTACTAACGTTCACAGCTTATTCCTGTGCTAATATTTTATACTCTCCTGACTTTGTTATTGCTTTGTTGTGTGCCGTACTACTTTTCAGAGAAATGGAATGATTGAAGTTAGTCTGTCAATTTTCGAATAAATTTTTTGTCGGGTTTTTTATAAATTGTTAAGATGTAATGTTCTTTCTCTCTATTACAGGCTTTCCGCTGTTGATACTTAAATTTATGAATGGTCAAAGATGATTTATTATTGTTGCCTTGTATAATTGCATCGAGTTGTATTAATTTTCGGCTGTGATATTTAACAATTATGATGGTGAATGTGTCAGATGTGTTTTGCTTTATTTCTGATTTGAACTTGTCCCAATTTCCTTTGTCAAGCCATAGGTCAACACTTTTTCGATATTTTTTATTTACATTTTCACTTTCGATTAATGTTTTTCCGAGATTTTTCACGAAAAGGTTTTCGTCATACGAATAAGCTTCCAGAATTCTATCTTTAAGTTCTTCTTTTGAAAAAGCAAATTCATGCTTTTTGTGATAATCTGAAAAATTTAGGAAACACTCCAATGGAGCTAGCGTACAACTCGAAAACATGCACAATAACATGACTGTTAAAATCCAATAGATTTTCATGTATATGGTTCAATAAATAAATACTGCTATGTCTGCAAGCTGGGTCTTAAAAGGATGTCACATAATAATAAAATATACAGCCATCTTCCAGTGGTTTTCAAAAATCGGGTACTGATTTCCAATAAGCAGCCTTTCGCTTTTTCGTAGTGTTAATGCTGGCAATAACAGCAAATGATATTTTTAAATTTCATCATTGTAGAACAACCTAACAAGTGAGTTTCTCCTCCCGATCGGTCTCTTCAAATTTAACGCTTCTCTCCCAAATACCTAATCCGCCGCCACCCTTTCTTCTTTTGACTGATAAAAAAGATATAAGTCCCTACTAATGAAGTATTAAGCGCTGGCTTACGATCGGTTATTTATTTTGTACATTGCAGCCCGTTTGAATAATTGTGGTGCACAATTGAAATAATACTTTTATTATGGACAATGATTTAAGAAAACAACAGGCGCTAGAATATCACTCCAAAGGAAGACCTGGCAAAATAGAAGTAGTTCCTACTAAAGAGGCCAAAACACAAAGAGACCTCTCGCTTGCTTATTCGCCCGGCGTAGCGGCACCCTGCCTGGAAATTGCTGCCGATGTGGAGAATGTCTATAAATACACGGCTAAAGGAAATTTAGTGGCCGTTATCAGCAATGGTACTGCGGTCCTAGGCCTTGGTAATATCGGCCCCGAAGCCGGGAAACCGGTGATGGAAGGGAAAGGGGTGCTTTTCAAAATATTCGCCGACATTGATGTGTTCGATATCGAGATCAACGAAACCGACCCGGTTAAGTTTGTACAGATCGTAAAAGCGCTGGAACCTACATTCGGCGGTATTAACCTGGAAGATATCAAAGCCCCCGAGTGTTTCTACATAGAAACCGAATTAAAAAAAATACTGAATATTCCCGTGATGCATGATGACCAGCACGGAACGGCCATCATCAGCGCTGCGGCTTTACTGAATGCGCTGGAAATTCAGAAAAAGAAAATTGATAAAGTAAAATTCGTAGTGAACGGCGCCGGTGCTGCGGCAATGGCCTGTATCATGTTATACGAAGAGTTGGGCGCCAAACATGAGAACTTCATACTCTTCGACCGTAAGGGTGTGCTGCATAAAGGAAGAACAGAGCTGGAAGATTTTAAACTGAAATACGCCAACGCCAAAACAGAAATGACCCTGGCACAAGCCATGAAAGATGCCGATGTGTTTATCGGCCTGAGCGCAGGCAATTGTGTTACTCCCGATATGGTGAAAAGTATGGCCAAAAATCCTATCGTATTTGCCATGGCCAACCCCGACCCGGAAATAAGCTGGGAGGATGCTACCGGCGCCCGCAAAGATGTGATCATGGCGACCGGCCGGAGCGATTATCCTAACCAGGTTAATAATGTATTGGGCTTCCCGTATATTTTCCGCGGTGCCCTTGATGTAAGAGCCACTCAGATCAATGAAGCAATGAAAATGGCAGCGGTAAAAGCTTTAGCCGATCTGGCCAAAACCCCGGTACCTGATATAGTGAATATGGCCTATAACGAGAAGAGTATTGTTTTCGGCGAAAATTATATCATTCCCAAACCGCTTGACCCCCGTTTATTAGCCACCGTGGCACCGGCAGTGGCCAAAGCAGCAATGGAAAGCGGAGTGGCCAAACAACCCATCACAAACTGGGAGGGCTATGTTACCAACCTGAACAAAAGGCTGGGCCTCGATAACCAGGTTATGCGGATCATCGGGAATAAAGCCCGTCGAGATCCCAAACGGATTGTATTTGCCGAGGCCGATAATATTAAGATCCTGAAAGCGGCACAGATCGTATTTGATGAAGGTATTGGCTACCCGATATTACTGGGTGACGAAACAAAGATCAGGAATATGGCTGCCAGCAACGGGATCGATATTGAAGGTCTTCCCATTTTTGACCCTCGCAGCGAAGCCACGGAAGAAAGAAGGAGTAAATATTCAGAGATCTTTTTTGCCAAAAGAGGCCGGAAAGGTTTTAATGCCTATGAGGCAAAGAAAGTGATGCGGGACCGTAACTATTACGGTTGTATGATGGTGGAATGTGGGGATGCTGATGCGATGATATCCGGGCTGGCCAAGAATTACCCCGATACCATCCGCCCGGCACTTCAAACGATTGGTACGGAAGAAGGTGTAAAAAAGATCGCTGGTATGTACCTGATGCTGACAAAGAAAGGACCCTTATTTCTGGCCGATACAACGGTTAACTTTAATCCGACTGCAGAAGAGCTGGCCGAGATCACCCTGATGGTAGCGAAAGAGGTTCGCAATTTTAATATCATTCCCCGGATCGCCATGCTGAGCTATTCGAATTTTGGCAGCAGCAATTCCCCGGAAGCAGCCCTGGTTGCGAAAGCAAGGAAAATTGTAAAAGAGAAAATGCCCACTTTGCTCGTAGATGGTGAAATGCAGGCCAGTGTGGCTTTCAACAAAGAACTGATGAAAGAGAACTACCCTTTTAGTGAATTGGTGGATAAAGATGTCAATACGCTTATCTTCCCTAATCTCGCTTCTGGAAATATTGCCTATAACCTGCTGAAAGAACTGGAAACAGCAGATGCAGTAGGGCCGATCCTGCTGGGCTTGAAAAAACCGGTTCATATCCTCCAACTGGGCAGCTCTGTAAGAAGCATCATCAACATGGCCCTGGTGGCCGTGGTGGATGCGCAAATAAAAAGTAAAACGGCTACTGATGAAATTGTAAAAAAATCCAGGTGGTGGAAACGGTTCCGGAAAGAGAGCAAGGATATGTAATCCGTCATTGGACTGTATTTCACAGCATTTCATCGATTCTTTTTTATATCAGGTATCTTTGGTGATAAACGCAAAACAGGATTTAAACTTCAGATGAAGATTTTCAACGACATTGGCCGTTACCTTTTGATGATCAAGGGCATGTTTTCCAAGCCCGAAAATGCAAAAATGTACTGGAAGGAATTCATGCACCAGTGTACAGAGATCGGTTTCGGTTCACTGGGCATCGTGGCAATCATCTCCGTTTTTATAGGGGCTGTATCCACAATCCAGACCGCTTACCAATTGGTGAGCCCTTTAATTCCTCCTTCTACCATTGCACAAATTGTACGTGATACCGTTATTCTTGAGTTTGCCCCCACCCTTGTTTGTATCGTGCTGGCCGGTGTGGCCGGTAGCCGTATTGCGAGTGAACTGGGTAATATGCGGGTCAGTGAGCAAATTGATGCGCTGGAAATAATGGGAATCAATACAAAGACTTACCTCATACTTCCCAAAATCGCGGCCGCCCTGCTGATGATCCCCTTACTGGTTGCGATGGCCATGGCCCTCGGTATTTGGGGAGGAAGACTGGCTGCCACAGCCTCCGGCATCATTTCCGGAAGTATCTATGATAAAGGACTGCTTGAATTTTTTGTTCCTTTTAATGTGATCTTCGCCATGATCAAAGCCTACGTATTTTCTTTTATTATATCCAGTGTTCCTGCTTTCTACGGTTACTATGTAAAAGGTGGTGCCCTGGAAATAGGAAGAGCCAGTACCAAAGCGGTCGTGGTAAGTTGTATCCTGATATTATTTGCCGACTATGTTTTGTCAGCTTTGCTTTTACCAACCTAGTCGTAATGATGCTGAAAAAAGGAACCAGTAAATTAGTTATTACTACTGCCTTGCTCAGTATCAATATCCTTATTTTTCTTTTCCGGGATCATGGCTTTGAGTATCGTCATTTTCTTGCAGCTTCTTTGAATGAAAAAGCCTGCGATGAAGCTTGTATCCGGAAATGGACAAAACCCAATTCCAATTATCCTGCAAAAGACTTGGCCGAAGCCCGAGGGATCTTACAGCAGTACATCCAAATCGACAGTATTAAATCGGAGGAGAATAAACTGATCGCTATTGGCGGTTGGCTCCGAGATGAACTGGCAAAGCAAACGGGGCTGATGAATGACAGTGTAAATGCCTTACCTGCTTTACAACAGTATTATTGTTTTAAAAGTAACGCTACGTATAGTTATGATTGCGGGAACATACAAACCCTATTCAGTTTTTTTTGTACAGCGGCACAATTATATTGCAGGAATTTTCAAAATATACAGCTACCCACCGACAACCTGGCGCCTGATTCACATGTAGCCAATGAGATCTATTTAAAGGATTATCAAAAATGGGTGCTATCTGATCCTTTCCAGAATCATCTCCTCGTAAAGAAAAATAATATCCCTTTGTCGGCGGCGGAATACCTTGATTATAATATCGCGGGTGGAAAAGATACGGTCTGTTTCATTGAGCAGGCAGCAGGAAGGACCTTCGCTGATACAGTTACCTATGCCGGCTTTAAAAAAGATACCTATTTCAATAAAAATTATATCCTTCATTTCTATAAAGACAGGGCCAATCCTGAGGTGTATTCCGTCCGGAATAAGCTAAAAAGATATTTTTGGCCCTATTCGTGGTATGAGATATATACCCCACAGCAAAAAAACACTAATTTCCTGTTTAGAATAAAGCAAGGAGCGGCACTGCTGCTGGCAGGCTGGTCACTTTTTCTATTAACCCGTATCTTCCAAAAAGAAAAAAAATGATCGAAGTAAAAAATATAAAGAAAACCTTTGGTGATAAAACCGTGATCCAGGATGTGAGCTCTGTGATGAAAGCCGGGCAATGCAACCTGATCATCGGTTCCAGTGGCAGTGGTAAAACCGTACTGATGAAATGTATGGTGGGTTTATTTGAACCGGACGAAGGAGATGTGTTGTACGGTGGTCAGAATTTTACAACCATGAAAGGCGTGGAAAAAACGGAGATCCGCAAGGAAATAGGTATGCTGTTCCAGGGTTCCGCTTTATTTGACAGCCAGACCGTGGAGCAAAACGTCATGTTTCCTCTCAATATGTTCAGTAAAGACGCTCATAAAAAGAAAATAGACCGGGTCAATGAAGTGCTGAACCGGGTCAACCTGGTGGGTTCTAATAAAAAATATCCCGCTGAATTGAGTGGAGGGATGAAAAAAAGAGTAGCCCTTGCACGGGCCATCGTCCTCAATCCAAAATACCTTTTTTGTGATGAGCCCAATTCCGGACTTGATCCCCAAACCTCCCTGGTAATCGACAAACTGATCAAAGAGATAACAGTTGAATATAATATCACTACCGTTATCAATACCCACGACATGAACAGTGTAATGGAGATCGGTAATTATATTTTGTACATGTACCAGGGCAACAAGGAATGGGAAGGCACCAATAAAGAAATTATTTTCAGTAAAAATGAGCGGTTAAACGATTTTATTTTTGCCTCTGAATTTTTGCAGGATGCCAAAGACATGCGGATGCTTGAAGAAACCGGTAAAATTTCAAATGATAGAAATATGGAAGAGTTACTGGATAAGGATGCCCCCACACTTGTCCCGCCGCCAAATGGCGAATAACAACCCAGGCATAATCATCAACTCCTGACAAACTAAAGTTGACTGAGAAAGTCGCCAGCGTAGCGCTGGCCAGGGTGCTGAATAGTGCTAAAACCGGCAAATCCCTTACTTTTGCGCCAACTGATAATTCATAAACATGAGTATTCTCGTCAATAAGAATTCAAAGATTTTAGTGCAGGGTTTCACCGGAACTGAGGGCAGTTTCCATGCTACACAAATGATCGAATATGGCACCAACCTGGTTGGCGGGGTTACTCCCGGCAAAGGGGGTAGCACGCACCTGGATAAACCTGTTTTCAATACCGTAGCAGATTGTGTAAAAACCACCGGTGCCGATGTTAGTATCATATTTGTACCCCCTGCTTTTGCTGCAGATGCCATTATGGAAGCTGCTGAAGCAGGTATCAAACTGGTCGTTTGCATCACCGAGGGTATACCTGTGCAGGATATGGTAAAAGTGAAAAATTATTTACAGGGAAAGAATATGCCCGGCATCCCGAGGACAAGACTGGTTGGTCCCAACTGTCCCGGGGTGATCACTGCAGGAGAATGCAAAGTGGGTATTATGCCAGGTTTTGTGTTTATCCCTGGTCGTATTGGTATCGTTTCCAAATCCGGTACACTGACCTATGAAGCAGCCGACCAGGTGGCCAAAGCCGGTCTCGGTATCTCAACTGCTGTCGGCATTGGTGGTGACCCGATCATCGGAACTACTACCAAAGAAGCCGTAGAACTTTTTATGAATGATGACGCTACTGATGCCATCGTAATGATCGGTGAAATTGGTGGTGGCATGGAAGCCGAAGCCGCTAACTGGATCAAAGCAAATGGTAATAAAAAACCGGTGGTAGGGTTTATAGCCGGTCAAACTGCTCCTCCCGGCCGCCGCATGGGACATGCCGGTGCTATTGTAGGGGGAGCTGATGATACAGCGGCAGCCAAAATGAAGATCATGGCTGAATGTGGTATTCATGTAGTTAGCAGTCCGGCTGATATTGGTAAGAAAATGGCAGAAGTGATCAAAAAATAAAAAAAGCTTTTATAGAATCGAGTAGGAAGGTAGCCATTAATTGGCTACCTGTCCCCTCACACCACCGTGCGTACCGTTCGGTACACGGCGGTTTGTTAGAAG
>Ga0163149_10000407_pt1 | contig 56383 bp, 42 predicted proteins | sample OliLakLV19MP5G1_FD_148604 | JGI IMG/M metagenome (GOLD analysis project Ga0163149, IMG submission 148604) | Freshwater microbial mat bacterial communities from Lake Vanda, McMurdo Dry Valleys, Antarctica - Oligotrophic Lake LV.19.MP5.G1 | ecosystem: Environmental > Aquatic > Freshwater > Lake >...
GAATCTTATGCTTTTCTGTCGGCATATGTAATTTTTGTCTTACGGAATATCAGTCCGCCACTTGCACCTAACGTTTTGGCGCTTGGCGAAGGTGGCGATTTTCACCACAAATGTTGATGCGGAGAACCAATGTTTGAATAACCACAAATGTGTCTGCGGAGCACTGAACCGCCACTTTAGCCAAACGCCTGTTAGGCGTAGTATTTATTTATTTATTTTCTATGCCTTTCACTTTATCAATAATTTCCAAAGCCTTTTCAAATATTTTTGGATCGTAATCTGTTTTTTGATTTGTGAAATTATTGTTCTGGTTATTTATATTCCAATCCCTAAATATTTCTTTTATTTCACCCGGATTTATTTGTTGATTAAACACCTGTAAATAAAATTTCCCAAATGATATTGCATGAATTCTGTCAGCAATTTTCAATGACTCACTCATGTATGATTTAGCTAAATTGAAACAATATTTAGAAGCGGCAATAAGAAGTATTATAATAAAAAGACTTTTAATAGCGTAGAAAATAGTTAAACTCCAATTTTCTTTTCCATTAAAGGAAGTCAGTCCATTATTTGCAAACCAAATAGCGACACCTACACCTCCAACTAAAGCTAAAAAGCCAAGCAAATACCAAAAGAATGCAATATTTTTTTGATAAAGTTCTCTTTTAGTTAATTCAATAATTGTTTGAGAAATATATGTTGGAGCAGAATCTTCTATTTTTTCCTTTATTACTTGCGCCTTTTCATCAGAGGCTATCTTCTTGCCGAGAAAGGAATTAATGGATTCATCAATTCGTCTAACTGCAAAGTCAAGTTCTTTTTGAGAAGTCCCTTCTAGGCGTATGGCATTGACATTAAGTAGACTTTCTGGAAGCATATCTAAAGATACATTTGGTGAAAGTACTGGTATCACTAACTTGTTTTCAGTATGTGACGCATAATTTCTCAATTGAATAAGTTCACTATAAAACATTTTTGAGTCAATTGAACTAGATGTAATTACAGGTATAATTACATCAGCTATATTAAGCGCTCGTCTAAATGAGAACTCGATTTCTTTTCCGAGATCTAAATCATCATGAATAATTTCGTGACCTCTCTCAGTCAGCCGAAATGATAGTTCTCGAAATAGTTTGTAGTCTGTATCGTTACTTATTCTTTGTCCTGATAAATATATTCTTGCCATGTCTTTATAATATTACGCCTAACATCTTGCTAACCGCAACTAGTTGCGGTTATTTGTGTATTTTGAATATAACCGCAACTAGTTGCGGTTATATCTTTATTGAGTGTACAGGCTGGTTTCTTGTAAATGGTTAAAATCCAGTAATTTATATTAATTGCCTCCTTTTTCATGTATTTTCAATTCAGTTTTTTATAAAAAAATTAATCATTGTAAATATGCAAACAAAGTCGAACAAAAAACACATTTTCCTTATCACAATCAAACTTACAAAATATTTGGCTTAAAACATATCGAATGTGTTGTGATTTGCTTTCAAAATGTATCTTTGACTTATTGATAAAAACAGAGCCAATCATCGAAATACTAGGAGAAACGTTGTGATTTGCTTTCAAAATGTATCTTTGACTTATTGATAAAAACGCAGACTGCGAACAGGAATTACCAGATATAGTTGTGATTTGCTTTCAAAATGTATCTTTGACTTATTGATAAAAACTAATGAGGACAAATTTTATACAAGCATCGAGTTGTGATTTGCTTTCAAAATGTATCTTTGACTTATTGATAAAAACGCCCCTCATATAAGTATTCCTCAAAGGTTGGTTGTGATTTGCTTTCAAAATGTATCTTTGACTTATTGATAAAAACTTATATAGTTTCGATGCCCGAATTTTCTAAGTTGTGATTTGCTTTCAAAATGTATCTTTGACTTATTGATAAAAACGCTGCGTTAACTGGCTTGTGGCTTCTGCCAGTTGTGATTTGCTTTCAAAATGTATCTTTGACTTATTGATAAAAACTAACCCCTAAAACAAAAACATTATGTCAGAGTTGTGATTTGCTTTCAAAATGTATCTTTGACTTATTGATAAAAACCCAACTTTGTATTTACCAACACTATCTACTGTTGTGATTTGCTTTCAAAATGTATCTTTGACTTATTGATAAAAACTAACAGTGCTTTTTTTCACCGTAATGAATAGTTGTGATTTGCTTTCAAAATGTATCTTTGACTTATTGATAAAAACCTTAGCCGCATCAATAGGTAGGTGGAATAAGTTGTGATTTGCTTTCAAAATGTATCTTTGACTTATTGATAAAAACAATGTGTTCTGTGCGCATCCAATAATTATAGTTGTGATTTGCTTTCAAAATGTATCTTTGACTTATTGATAAAAACCTTTGAAAGTTTCAGGCCACGCAAATAACCGTTGTGATTTGCTTTCAAAATGTATCTTTGACTTATTGATAAAAACAACAATACGTTGCAATGCTGCAAAGCGGTAGTTGTGATTTGCTTTCAAAATGTATCTTTGACTTATTGATAAAAACAATAAAAAACGGTGTGCGCTATGAAGAATAGTTGTGATTTGCTTTCAAAATGTATCTTTGACTTATTGATAAAAACAGGTAGGTTAAAAAACACAGCAATACCAAGGCTTTAAGGCAGTTTTATCAATAAAAAAAGTGAGCTGTTATCAAACAAAATTCCGGGTATATCCCGGTTTTTTTGTTTCTAACTATATTAAAAAAGTTCAAGTTGTTGCGGTATTTCCGGCAATTGATGCGCTTTTGAACCATAAAATAGTTCTATTTGCCCAAACTGTTTATCGGTAATTTGTAAAATACCTACTTTACCATGTTCTGGCAGTAAGCCTTTTACCCGTCTTTTATGCACATCGGCGTTTTCGGTACTGGCACTATGCCTTACATACATGCTAAACTGAAACATGCTAAAGCCATCTTGCATTAAATCCTTTCGGAATCGCGAAGCGGCCTTCCGGTCTTTTTTAGTTTCAGTCGGTAAATCATACATTACTAATGTCCACATAACTCGGTAGGCGTTTAAGCGTTCGGTGTTTAGGTTCATGGCTGTATTTGTTATATAATTATTCCTCTATGTCATAACTACTATCTGTTGGGGCTGTTTTATGAACAAACTCAAAATTAGCTAAGTCATCATAACAGGCCAATAAATCGTCTCGTTTAAGAAGGGTAGGTGTTTTTGAAACTAAGCTAGCATAAGATGAAAATTTCCATTCGTTTAGTTGGGTTGATAATTTCACCTCAATAGGATTGTAATGAATGTATTTTACCAGTTTTAGAAGATATGCTGTATCAGTTATTCTTTTGCGTTTAAAAGGATGCATCAGTAAACTCCCTTTTCGGTTATGTTGTTTATTAAAGGCTTTTACATAACAGTTAAAAAAGTTGCTAAATTGTTGGCTTATAAAACCTTCAAGGTCTTGATTACCCAGGAGGGTTATACAAGATGACGTTTTTTGATTAAAAAATAATTGCAGCTCTTTTTCACTTTTAATTTCTACTAAAAAATGAAAATGATTTGGCATTAAACAATAGCAATAGGTATTACAAATGGGAGAAATATATGCTTTGTATTGCTTCAAAAAAAATAGATAATTTTCGTCAGACTTAAAAAGAACCTCATTACCATTGGCTCTATTATAAATATGATAAAATGTATCAGGTTGTAATATTTCTAACTTATTTTGCATTAGTGTAATTTTTTCTTGCGTATTTAACCCTTCGCGGGTACAAACGCTATGCCTATAAACCCTCGAAGGGTTATGTTAAAATTAGGTTCTTAATAATTAACCCTTCGCGGGTTCAAACTGGGCGCTTATTAACCCTCGAAGGGTTAATCGTTACAATTCGGGGTACAATATTTTACGTTGCTCGCCATTAAAACACTTTACAATACTTACTGCGGTGCGCTGTGTAGCTATCATTAATGGGCTTTTTTCGCCATCAATCATCACATCAATTGCCGGTATTTTTAATAAAACAGCTTTATGTTCTTTTGTCATTTCATCAGTTATGCCCATTTCATTCACCATTTGATGAACTATTTGATCAACATAAGGCCTGTAAGGTTCCATTAAATCATCGGCCAAACAATAAGCATTATAGCGGTTGCGATGAAAAATGCCCAAAGTAGGGAGTAAACCTGCCGCCACTATACTCCGCGCCATGGTAGCTCTTAAAATAGCGTAGCCATAATTTAAAAAATTATTGGGCGGCGGCCCTTCTCTATGCCTTACAAAACCATTTACATGCCTAAAAATAGTTTGCCAATAATATACTGCGGCTGTGGCTTCGCAATTGTCGGTATCGCCACTTTTTACATTGCGGTGCAGTGGTATTAAATAATCAGATACTAAAGATTTACTTTCTAAAGCGGCGGCTTGATTTTTTATTTTTTGAATAATGGTTTGTTGCCACAATTGTTTTTTTAAGGGCTCACTGGCGGCTAATTGCGCATCGTAACGTTCTTGCTGTATGCTATTGCCCTCAATAGGTAATAACAAACTTTGGGGCATGTGGCGGTAGTCACAAATAATAACTGCTACATTGTTTTCCTGCAAGGCTTGTAGCAAACCACTGGTTAGGGTTATTTGGGGGTTATCAATTACCATAATGCCAATGTCCTCAACAGGAATTGTAGCTAAGGCATCTCTTTTAAACTCCGTAGGTAATAAATCGTTTTTTTCTACTTCGGGCAAACGAATACTTAACTGAGCATTTTTAATACTCAAATAAGAGGGATTACCGAAATAGAGTGTACGTTTTATCATATTATTTAAAAATTATAATAATTTTTGGTTTCATTTAGCTCTAATATGATTTCAACCCTTCAAGGGTTTTAAACCCTTGAAGGGTTAATTAATTACAAATAAACCAAAAACAATTGCTCTAATCGGGCAAACGAATAGTTAACTGAGCATTTTTAATACTCAAATAAGAAGGGTTGCCGAAATAGAGGGTGCGTTTTATCATTTTAAAATAACCATTTTATTTTGCCATCTAACTCGATTATAAAATCTCTTTTTTCGATTAAAAATGTCGATTTTGAAAGATTTAAGCGAACTTGTGGACTCTCTTTAGGATTTTCAAAGTCAAGTTCTTTACCCCTTTTTGGAACTTTTATTTCAGCAGAAAAAGTGTTTAAATTAAAATCAATATCTGCATAAAAGTATTCGTATTTACCTTGATAAGCAGGATAAACAGTATTAACCTTGTAAATTCGTTTAATTATTTTATTATTTTCTAATTCCTTTACATCCTCATTAAGCGATTTTTTCACTATTATTTTGAGACCGGGTTTTAATTCCCATAGCAAATTGAAGTGGACTCCGTTTTGGTATTCTGCTAAAGGTATTTTTTTTGTCTTGGATAAACCTAATGTTGTGAAGGGCTTGAAATGATATATTATGGATTTGGTTTCATTATAGCCAATGTAACATGCCATAGAAACATAATCCGTATTTTCAGCATAAATATATTGTTTATGTGGGTGTTTTGATAAAAATGGTTCTTCAATTTTTTTTATTTCCGGAGGATTCATAGTTCCTTGGAAAACTCTAACTCTTCTGATGGCATGCACGTTATTGCCATTTTTATCCAACATCATAATTGGGTCTAATAATACATCTTTCGGAAGAGTACCAATGTTAATTCTATCAATAATTGAATTCTTTACTAGTTTTTTAACATAAGGATCTATTATGTCTTCAAATTGAGAAAGAAATTTAGCATTGTCTTTGTCGTCTTTATAAAGTTTGAAGCCTTGCAGTGTATTAATCTCCAAATGGACTCTTTTAACGTATGACGGCTTTTCTTCATGAGAAAATTTACCATTAGTATTTATTGCCTTATCATTTTCATCATATATTGGTTTCAAAATTGCACCAAAAAAACTATCCTTATGAAGTTGCCCACGAATCGAATCCCCCTTAGCAACCAACGATATTTTTTTACCATCATCATCCAATTTATACTGCCATTTTCCATCGCTCGACTTTTCTTTTACGAATTGTATTTTCCCACGTTTACGTACATTTTTTACGGTTGGTGTTAGTGTTCGGTGTTCTGGTAAATAGTTAATTAATATCTCATTTTCAATATTCAGGACATGGGCTGTTTTGAAATTTGCCCATTGTCTTGGAGTTTCGTGGTAGCCTGTATTGCATTCATTTGCTTCGTTGTATTTTTCTAAAATTTTATCACGTATAGCAGCTGGTGGTATTAATGTAAGCACTGCCGCATCAATTGCATGATGACTATGTTTAGTACGTTCTTTTTTTTCTAAACGCGGTTGTATTTTAAATATTTTCCTAAAATCGGATGTTATGTTCCCTTTTTGAACTTCCACTTTTTTAAATACAGTTTTCAAATATGGTAATGCGTATTTGGTAACGGTTTGTGTATCTCTTAATTGACTGTTTCGCCATCCTGCTTTATATTCAGTTGTTGTAAACGATTTAAGTTTATAACGCCAATAGTCCAAATTTATTTTTATATAATTTTTTTCTTGAATGTTTTTATCTTTATCTTCCTTGGTAATCGATTTTTTAGAAAAATAGATAGCACGTTCGTATCTGGTTTCCAATTCCTCAACTTTTTTCCTCATGAATTCTATACGAGGCAATATTGCAGAAAAGCTTAAGATATCTTTGTCAAAATTAGGACATTCACTAGGCAGTTTTTTATTTTTAATCTGCTGGTTGTATGTTTTATCGGCAATTGTCAAGTTTTTTAATTCATTATCAAAGCTCATACTTGCTGGAATCGTATGCTCAAAATCGTATTTTGAACCGTTGAATAATTCTGAGATATTTATACTTTTTCCTGTATAAAGACAAACACCCTTTTGTTCCTGCCATAATCGCAATTTCTTAACGTCATCTTTTAATCCAGTAATTTGTTTCCAAGTTTCGGCAGAATTTTCAGTTTGCTCAAACCAGAGTCTGAATTTGTGTATCACTTCTGGGTTTTTCTCGTCTAGATTAGGATATTTTAGTTTTGCAGTACCAATGATTGCTTTAGCAAATTCTACGTTTTCGGTTTCTCTGTCTCTTTGCCAGCGTTCAATAGCTTTGCGTTTATTTGCGTCATTTAATTCTCGAGCTATTTCAATAACAACTCGGGTATTCTCATCTATTTTTTTTGTTTCAATTAAATAATTAATTAGTTTTTTTAATTTGTGTAAAGTTTTTAAGGCCATTGGATTCTTAAACCCTTTGCTAATTGGCTCTGGGCTGCCTAATAATTCTGTAATAAAATTCCCTTTTATACAACTAGGATTTTTTTCTATAAATTTATTAACTTCGTTTATTGGAATGAAAATTGTTTTGTTATGTAACACTACTTCATGATATAGCCCTGCCTTTTTATATGTTTCCTGTTCGGAAGGATGCCATAAGTGTTTTTTGTTTTCTTCAGGAACGCTATATGTTTCGCTAATCCAATGAAATATTTTATCGTGTATTCTTTCAGTTTTTTCAAATACATCTTTAGCATAAATTCTTTTTCGTAGAAACGATAAATATTTATCACTGACGAAATTTGTAGCAACTTGCTTTTCTTCCGAGGACAATTTAGTCCAAGTAGCGTTTCCGAAAACTGATATTAATTTGTTTTCAATATCGGCCAAATCACTCGTGTCTAATTGGTAGGATGGATCCATCCCAAAGCGAGTGTTTGCTTCTGCATTTAATTGATCACTGATTAAATCATTTATTGTTTGAATGTATTTTTTTTGGATTTTATCCGCACGTAAAATTCTTCGAACTTCTTCAGAAAAATGTAGCACATCATTTTCACTTATTTCTGTTGCACCTAATACTTGGGGTAAATTTGCAAGATAAATGGATTCACTATAAATAAATCCTTTTTGTAAGTATGGCACTATTTTTTTTATTGCATTTGCGCTAAGAGTTGCATAACCTTGTTGCAATTTAATCTTTGAAAATGTTTTTGCATTCTCTTCATCTAGAGAGAGTTTCTCTATCGCAAAACGGTTTAAAAAATCAAATCCACTTTCACCTGTTTTGCTATTAGTTGTTTTGGTAAAATGTAAATGCCACAAATCTTCTATATTGTATTTACAATTAGGATCTTTAGGCTTATTGTTAATTAAATTTTGCCAACCTAATTGATCTTTCCAATCTTCTCCATATATTTCACTTATTCTGTATAAAAATTGAACACTATTAACTTTCGTGTCATCAGGAAATTTAGCTGTTATAGCATAACCTATTTTGTCTAATTTCTTTTTAATTACAGATAATTTGAAATCAGTAGCGGCCTTATAAAACTCCGGATAAACTATCGTTGTTAAAACCTCATTTAGTTTTATATTGTCGGTATTTTCTTCGTCAATACATTTAATTTTCAGGTTATTTATAAATACCCATGTTCGATATTCTTCATATAGAGGATGGCTAATCGGACATCTGCGTTTGTTTTGTTCAAAAGTGCAAATTCCTACCAATCCTTTTTGACCTCTTAGAGGTCGTTGCCAAATAATTGCTTTCCAAAATAATTTATATAAATGTTCAATATTTTGAACTCTACATATTTCTTTTAATTCTGCTTCATATTTACTTCTTAAATTATATCGCTTTCTAATTCTTACTTTTTGTTCTTTTTGTATATGGTAAAGTGCAGCACCGAGTGTTTTATATTTTTCAATATAAGGCTCTATTTCATCTGAACCGGATGCGCCTGCTTCACCACCACCTTTCTTTATGGTTTTACTTAATTCATCTTGTTCTTTTTCATCTATTTCGCTGCCGTCGTTATATCCCCTTCTTTGCACAAGCAGATACAATATTCTACCAATAATATGAGGCTCTTTCTTAAATATTTCTTTTTTAGTTTCATCAATAATTAGGCAACGAAATAAATAATAACTTTCATGTTTGCTAAAACCTAATCTTTCAAAATCAGTTTTTCCATCTCCATCAAAGTCAAATCTTAGCCATTGTATAAATTTTTTAGACTGCGGATATTTTCTTCCTACTCCTTTTGTATAATGTCGCCAATCATTTAGTTCATCCATTGTCAGTGGACACATATTGTTTTCAATGAGTGTTTTTAACAATTCCCATTTCCTATATTTCTCTGCCTGGTAATTTCTTCTTATTCCCCTTGCATTAGTTCGTTTTTGCACCATCGGGTGTTCACCAGACTTATCTTCGGCAACGCCTTTATCAAAAGTTAATACTCCTTTGTCAATTATTTGATTGTCGCTAACATTCAAGTCTCTAATTGCCCAGCCAATACTGTTTGTTCCTAAATCAATTCCTAAAATTTTTTCCATGTTTTTTATTTCAATAATTTGTATTACTTTTATACCGAAAGCTTATCACAATAAGGCTATAAGCCGAAGATAAAATCTTAAATCCTGCGTACTCCGTGGGATTTTTTTTTTGTCTATTTTTTTTATCATACATTTTGAAGCAAATCACAATAAGGATTATTCCGTTGTGGAACGTAATGTTTACAAAGCATACAAATAGAAAACTAATAACAAACGTAGTACAGCCCTATAATAAGGGCTTTTTTATTGTCTTTATGCTAATAGATAGTTTGTTTTGTTAGTTGTTTGTTTTGTACCTTTTTGTACCTTCGTTGTACCGTTTCACCCATAGCAAGGTACAAGAGGTACAAAAACAAGGTTAATAAATTGAAATAATGAAGCGGATAAAATTTTACATACTGGTTTTGGTGATGGTATTATTTACCCGACCTAATCGCTGGGAATGGGAATACAGAAAATTGAAACAGGAATTTGAAAACAAGTAACACCAAAACATAAACGACAATGGCAACAAAAGTAAAATTAAGACAAAGAGTAATTACTGGTAAAAGACAAAGTTTGTATTTAGACTTTTACCCACCAATACCACACCCCGAAACAGGCGAACCCACACGAAGGGAATTTTTAGGGTTGTACTTATTTGATAAGCCTAAAAACCCATTTGATAAGCAGAGCAATAAAGAAACTTTACAGCTTGCTGAAAACATACACGCAAAAAGAAAACTTGAAATACAGGCAGGTAATTACGGTTTTCTTAATACCAAGCTGAAAGCAGAAACCGACTTTGTGCAATACTTCAAACAGATAGTTGAAACCAAAACAGGCGGTAATAAAAACGGTTGGCAAACAGTTTATAATTACTTTGATATGTTCACAGGGGGCAAACTTACCATCTCTAACCTGAATGAAAATTTATGTAATGATTTTCGTGATTACCTTTTAACAGCCAAACGGCAAAGGGGTATTCAAAGCAAACATATTACCCAAAGTTCAGCCCGTGCCTATTATAATAAATTCAAAGCAGCATTAAAACAGGCATACAAAAAGGGATTAATTGAAAAGGATTTAAGCACCCGTATTGATGGCATAAGCGAACCCGAAGTACAAAGGGAATACTTAAGTATGGAGCAATTACAAACACTTGTAAAAACGCCCTGTTCAATTCCATTACTTAAAAATGCAGCCTTGTTTTCAGTCCTTACAGGGTTAAGGTTTTCAGATATTGCAAAACTTGTTTGGAGCGAAGTACAATACACCGAAAGCGAAGGTTATTTTTTACAATTCAGGCAGCAAAAAACAAAGGGGGTTGAGGTATTGCCAATACCGGAACAGGCATTTACCTTACTAGGCGACCGTAAAGAACCCACCGAACAAGTATTTAAGGGTTTGATTTATTCAGCGTATTTGAATGTACACTTAAAACAATGGATTTTAAGAGCAGGAATAAGTAAGGATATAACCTTTCATTGTTTCAGGCATACGTTTGCCACCTTGCAACTATCAAAGGGAACAGACATTTACACAGTTAGTAAAATGCTGGGACACCGTGAACTTAAAACTACACAGATTTACGCAAAAATAATTGATGCTACAAAACGTGAAGCAGCCGACAAAATAAAATTAGATTTTTAAAAAGTTAAGATATGAAAAAAATTAAATTCTATTTACTTGTATTTATTATGGCAATATTTACAAGACCCCAAAACTGGCAATGGGAATACGATAAATTAAAAAGGGAGTTTGAAAATTAAGCATAAAGACAAATGACAATTGAAGAAAAAATATTTTACTATAAAAAAAATAAATGGAATATTCCTTTTCGGGAATTACACCACACCGTTGTAACTGTTTGCGAATTTATAAAACCAATATACCCAAACATTGAACCCCTGAAATACATTAAACATTTTTTTAAGAATATTGATTTTGATAAAATTGATAACCAACCCGAAAAAGAAGAAACACTAAAATATTGCAATGCCATTTATTACGGACTGGAGCAGCTTTTAAAAGCAGATATAAGCAATACTGAACTATCAAAACAATATTTCAAAGCTATCTAAGGAACAAATACAGGAAACGCAAATAAAACTAATTGAGTTAATTGGAAACCTGAAAAGGCAGTCCCGAACTAATGAAGCTGGAATAAGTTTTACCCAGCGTTATAATAGATTATACAAAAGTATCGAAGTAAAAGAAAAATTATTTTCCATTGACTATCAAATTTTAATTGCACACTTTAACGAAACAATTACAAACGACCTGTTAAGCAGCTTTGAAATAATAAACGAAACATTTAAAGAAATTACCCCATTGCTGAAAGCCTTACCACCTCAACAAGCCGAAACGAAAACGGAGCAGGAAACTATTGAAATGAAACCTGTATTAAAACCCGAAGCTGTGCAAATTGTATTTGAAACTATTAAGGATTTTTTCAGCACGGAACAACAAAACGAACTGAAACAGGTAATTGAAACGGGCAACAAAGCCAGCAAAAAATTGCTATTCAAAGGGAATGGAAACAGGCTTACCGATACTTTTAAAAAACTAATTGAACACGATTTTATTACAGGTTGCCAAAAGCAAGATTTAATTAACTGGATTATTTCAAACTTTACGTTCACTCAACAAAACAAGGTGAAAGCATTTGTTTACGATACGGTTGAAAAAACAATTTCCCGAAATTATTACCCTTGCAAAAGCCCTTTGATTGAAATAAGGATTGGGCAAATACAGAAAGTTGAGCAGCCCCGAGCTAAAAAGTATAGTAAATATTAAAAACTTTGTGCTGTTACAATACCTGAATTAAAACAGCATTGTAACCGACCTAAACACCCCTATACCATTGCACTATCAAACATAAAATGATAGTAAAAATGGAAAATTTAACAGAGGGTTTAACCCTTGAAACATTACCGAAAGCCTTTGCACACCTTACCAATGAAGTAAGCGAAATAAAAAGGCTGTTACTTGAAAAGAGTAACGAACAACCAACCGAAACCGACCGTTGGTTTAACCTTAATGAATTAATTATTTATCACCCCGACAAACCAAGTAAGCCCACAGTTTACGGCTGGGTGCATAGTGGTTTAATTCCCGTACACAAAGGCGGTAAAAAGTTGAGGTTTTTAAAATCGGAAATTGATAATTTAATTAAGCAAGGCAGGCGTAAGACGAAAACAGAAACAGCCAGCGAAGCCGAAAGTTATCTAAAGAAAAAAGGGGGTAACAATGGTTAAGACATTGAACACCCCCGGTAATCTTTTGAACTCGCACGACAAAGATAAACATTTTGAGGCGCAAATGAAACGAGTATTTGCAGCGTTCAAACGTAAGCCCTCAACTATGTTAATGGCATCTATTGAAACAGGCATTTTAAGGGCAAATATTTGCCGTTACGTTGCTAAATGGCAAAAGGGTAACAACATACACCTATTGAAACAGGGGCTTTGTAAAGTATCAAAACACCGTGCAGGATATTACACCACTGACACGAATTTATTTACTCAACCCTTAAAACTGTTTTGATATGGAACTGAAACCACAATTTGAATTTGATAAATACGGTATAGGGGTTGAGGATAACGGTATAGGGGTTGAGGATATTAAAACCGAAGCTGAACAACTTATAAAGCAAGGTAGCGAAGCTAGTATTTCAGCCAACCTAAAAACGGTACTTGCTACCCGTGAGAAATTAAAGGAACTAAAGGCAAATGAAATACGATTTTCTGAACCTGTATTGAAGCAAGGTGAAAACGCTGTAATATTCCCACATACAATAAATGTAGTACAGGGACAAGCCGGAGTACACAAAAGCCGTTTAGCTGAAATTATTTGTGCAGCCTTTTTGAAATTGTATAACTGTAATAATGAATTGTTAGGATTTAAACGATTAAATTTTGATGCAATTCACACCGTTGTTTATGTAGATACCGAAAGGAATTTATCGGAACAGTTGCCGTATGCTTTGCAGTCAATACAAATACAAGCAGGGTACAATAAAGCCGACCACCCCAGCAACTTTGAATACATAAGTTTATTACAGATAAGCAGAAAAGAAAGGTTTGCAGCTTTAAACGAATATCTCAACCATATTAAGAAAAGCACAAACAACCCTTTGTTTATTGTGCTGGATGTTTCAACCGATTGTGTTGAGGACTTCAATAAGACTGATAAGAGTATGGAACTTATCGACCTTATGAATATGGCTATAAACGAACATAATGTAATATTCCTTTGCCTTATTCACGAAAACCCAAAGAGCGACAAAGCAAGGGGGCATTTTGGTACTGAACTTATGAATAAAGCCAGTACGGTTATGCAGGTAGGTTTTGAAAAAGATGCCAGCCAAAACGACACCGATATAATAAGGGTTAAATATTTGAAATGTAGAAGCACGGCAAGGCATACACCTTTTTATATTAAATACAGTCAGGAAGCAAAAGGGCTGGTTTTGGCAGATGCAAGCGAAGTTTCAGGGGTTGTAAATAGCCGTAAGCATAAAGCCAGCAATGAAGATATGATTGAATTTATTGAAATGTATTTAGGGGACGGAACAACCTTGACACGGGTTGAGTTTTTAGATAAGTTATGTAAAGATTTCAAAGCAAGCCGAAGAACTATTGAAACCCGAATTACTGAAATGATAAATTCAGATATGGAAATTATTAACGAAAAGGGCGAAGCTTGTAAACTATCAAAGGAAACCAAAGAGAAAACAGTTTACTATAAACTTATTCTTAATGAAACCTTTTAATATCAACGGTTTGCAAGTTTGCAAAATACGTTTGCAAAGGTTAATTACAAACAACCTTTCACGTTTGCAAGTTTGCAAACCCTTATACAAGCCTTTGCAAATTGCAAACATCATTTACAATGACTGAACACAGATACATATTAGAACCATACAAGGGAATGAATACCCGTTACCGTTGCCCAGCCCCGGATTGTGGTAAGAATAAAACCTTTTCGCTTTACATTGATACGGAAAAAGGCGAACACATACACCACAGCGTTGGCAGGTGCAATCGTGAAAGTAATTGCGGTTACCATTACACCCCGAAACAATATTTTCAGGATAACAATATTTCGTTTGATACACCCCAACCCAAAGCATACAAGCCCCGACCTGTTACACCTCAACAAAAGCCCGTTTCATTTATTCCCGTTGAGGTATTTAAAGCCAGCCTGAACCCCAAAGCGTTTGAAACAAACCACTTTGTAAAGTTCCTTATTAACCTGTTCGGTGTTGAGGTTACAAATGAATTGATAAGCCAGTATTTTATTGCCACCTCAAAGCATTGGAACGGGGCAACGGTATTTTGGCAAATAGATACACAGGGCAAAGTAAGAACGGGTAAAATAATGCTTTACAGCCCCAACACGGGCAAAAGAGTAAAAGAACCGTTCAATCATATTAGCTGGGCACACAAAGCCCTTAAACAGCCTGAATTTGAGTTAAGGCAATGTTTGTTTGGCAGCCACTTACTAATTGATAAAACAAAACCCATTGCAATAGTTGAAAGCGAAAAAACGGCTGTTATCGCCAGCGTTTATTTACCACAGTTTATTTGGGTTGCCGTTGGCAGCCTTACCAACCTGAACGCTGAAAAGTGCAGCATACTGAAAGGGCGAAGCGTTACACTATTTCCCGACCTCAACGGGTTTGATAAATGGAGCAGTAAGGCAAAGGAACTTTCACACCTTGCAAATTTTACCGTTTCCGATTTATTGGAACGCAAAGCCACCGAAGCCGAAAGGAAACAAGGTTTTGATTTAGCCGACTATTTAATAAAGTTTGATTACAAAGCCTTTGCCATACCTGAACCACCACAGCCAGCCCCAGCCGTTCAGCCATTGGTTGAGGTGAAAGCCTTTGAGCAACCCGAACCCGTTTACTATTTCAGTAAGCCCGAACAACCAAAGCCCGAAAGCTGGGCGCAGGATATTATCGAACTTGAAAACTACTTTACAGGAATAACACTACCAACCCAACCCGTACAGCTGAGCCAATGCAGCACGATAACAAACTGTTACCTATTCATTGAAAGCCATTTTGCCACCGTGAAAGCGAACAACGGCAAACGAACTTTTTTACCATACCTCAACCGTTTACAGGAATTAAAACAAGTATTAACAGAGAGATAGCAGAGAGAAAAGCATTACTCCGATTACAGACCATGTAACAACCTACTTAATGCACGAACAGATAGCTACGAAGTCATTGTAATATTTATCTTTATTATCAAATAGAAAGGTATGCATTGCTCCGATTACAGACCATTTACATCACCGAACATTCCGCGCGCGCGCGCGTATTTGTCCGAGAAACCAAAACTACCAAAAGTATGTTTCCTGTATAGTATTGTACCTTATTTGTACCTTGTATCTATTCAATAATACTTAAACTATTGATATACAACTACATAAAGTAAATAAATAGTTTCCGTTGTGAAAACATCTAAAGCGGGAGGCAACTCTCGCTTTTTTTACAAGAACTAAGTTAAAATATTTCTTAGAACAAAAAAACAGGTGTTTATACCTGTTTTTTATAAAAAACTAATTAGTCGTCCCTCAAAAACTCTGTAAGCCTTGTTATTATTGAGTTTGTTTAAAAATAGTGTGATAAAAAGTTACCGAAAAAAGTAAAAAAGGATTAAAAAATCGGTAGATGTTTTTAAGTGTAAATTAAACCCTAATGCTGCGCCCGGGATAGAGCGAAAAGCCTTGTTTAGGGCTTTGCTTAATGTTTGCGCAACGAGGAGGCTTCGCTTTTTTTGCGCAGACCCCGCAGTGCAACAAACATAGCAAAGGCCAAGCAAGCTTGAAGTGATAGCCCGATAAGGCGCCCAAATAATAAAAATACTTTTTGAGGTTCAGCTAATTATAAAGCTAATATTAGTAAGCCAATACAGGGCCCAGCCAGCGTTCTACATCGGCAACACTCATATTTTTGCGTTTAGCATACTCTTCTACCTGCTCCTTATTTATTTTTCCTAAACCAAAATACGCTGAGTGTTCATTAGCTAAATATAAACCGCTAACTGCAGCTGTTGGGAACATGGCAAGACTATCCGTTAACACAATACCGGTATTCTTTTCTACATCTAGTAATTTCCAGATCGTTATTTTTTCGGTATGGTCGGGTTGTGCAGGGTAGCCCGGTGCTGGCCGAATTCCTAAATATTCTTCTTTTATTAATGCGTGGTTAGTTAAACTTTCGTTAGAGGCATAACCCCATATTTCTTTACGCACTTTTTTATGCATTAATTCGGCAAATGCTTCTGCTAATCTATCGGCTAAAGCTTTTAGCATTATAGCGCTATAATCATCATGGTTTTTTTCAAAAGCTGTTACATGTTCTTCAATTCCAAAACCTGTTGATAAAGCAAAGGAACCAATGTAGTCGGTGGCTGAGCCTGCAGAAGCCACCGTGCTTTTGGGTTTTACAAAATCAGAAAGCGCAATGTTATACTGTCCGGCCGGTTTTTTACTTTGTTGACGTAAGGTATGGAATGTGCATTGCGCATTACCTTTTTCATCTAAAACTTCAATATCATCTGTGCTATTACTATTTGCAGGATAAATTCCTATCACTGCTTTTGCTGTTAACCATTTCTCGGAAATGATCTTTTTAAGCATGCTTTGCGCATCGTTAAATAATTTTGTTGCTTCAACACCACGGTCTGGATCTTTTAATATGCGAGGATAAACACCTTTCATTTCCCAACTATGGAAGAATGGCGTCCAATCAATCAATTCAGCTATCTCGGCAATACTATAATTATCAAGTACTTTATTTCCGATAAAATTAGGTTTACTTATTTTGCACGTATTCCAATCTACCGGAAATTTATTATCACGTGCTCCTTTTAGCGAAATAAATTTGTTTTGCGACTGCGCATTTTTATTTTGTTCGCGTACGCGCTCGTAGTCTTTATTTACATTGGCCATAAAAGCACCGCGTAATTCAGTTGAAATTAAACTGCTGGCAACAGGAACTGATTTACTGGCATCGTTAACGTGAACCACCGGCCCCGAATAATTTTGTGCAATTTTTACCGCCGTATGCACTTTAGAAGTGGTTGCACCACCAATGAGTAATGGTAATTTAAAATTCAAACGTTCCATTTCCTTGGCAACATGCACCATTTCGTCAAGCGAAGGTGTTATCAATCCACTTAAGCCAATTATATCTACATTTTGTTTTTTGGCTTCATCTAAAATTTTATCACAAGAAACCATTACGCCCAGATCAATGATCTCGTAGTTATTACAGGCCAAAACAACACCCACAATATTTTTTCCAATATCATGAACATCTCCTTTAACAGTAGCTAATAATATTTTTCCGGCATTAGTTCTCCCATCACCAACAATCCCTGCTTTTTTATTGGCTTCTTTTTCGGCCAGTAAATAAGGCTCTAAATAGGCAACGGCTTTTTTCATTACGCGTGCACTTTTTACAACTTGCGGTAAAAACATTTTTCCGGCTCCAAAAAGATCACCAACTATATTCATGCCATCCATTAAAGGACCTTCAATCACATGCAAAGGCCTTCCTAATTTATTTCGTGCTTCTTCGGTATCTTCATCAATGTATTCTACAATTCCTTTTACTAAAGCATGGCTCAAACGCTCTTCCACCGTGGCTTTGCGCCAAGCTTCATCTTTTTCGGTTACATTTTTTACAATACCTTTTAATGATTCGGCATGATCCACTAAGCGTTCGGTAGCATCATCTCTTCTATTCAATAAAACATCTTCGATCAGTGTTAACAGTTCTTTTTCAATATCATCATACACCACTAATTGACTTGGATTTACAATTCCCATATCCATTCCGTTTTTTACAGCATGGTATAAAAATGCAGAGTGTATAGCTTCACGCACATGATCATTTCCGCGGAACGAAAAAGAAACGTTACTTACACCACCGCTAACTTTAGCGCCGGGTAAATTTTCTTTGATCCATTTTGTGGCGTTAAAGAAATCTAAGGCATTTAAACGATGTTCTTCCATTCCGGTTGCCACCGGGAAAATGTTCGGATCAAAAATGATATCTTCTTTACAGAAATTAACTACATTCACTAAAATATCATATGCGCGTTTACAAATATCAATGCGTCGTTGCAATGTATCGGCTTGGCCATCTTCATCAAAGGCCATTACAATTACCGCGGCGCCGTATTGTTTTACTTTTTGAGCTTGTTCAATAAATTTCTCTTCTCCTTCTTTCATGGAGATAGAATTAACAATAGCTTTTCCTTGAACGCATTTCAATCCGGCTTCAATAACAGTCCATTTTGATGAATCAATCATAATAGGAACTCGACAAATATCCGGCTCAGAGGCTATAAGATTTAAAAAGGTTGTCATGCTTTCTTCGCTATCCAGCATTCCTTCGTCCATATTCACATCTATCACTTGTGCGCCACCTTCTACTTGTTCGCGCGCAATAGAGAGAGCCTCTTCAAAGTTTCCTTCTTTAATTAAACGTAAGAATTTTTTTGAACCGGTAACGTTGGTACGTTCACCTACGTTCATGAAATTACTTTCCGGCCTAAGCGTTAAAGGTTCTAAACCACTTAAATGCATTAAGCCGTCGCGTTGTGGTTTTTTACGAGGCTTAGCTGTTTTTGCAAGTTCTGCAATACGTTTAATGTGCGAGGGAGTTGTGCCGCAACATCCACCTACAATGTTTAAAAACCCGGCCTTTAAAAAATCTTCAATTTGATGTCCCATTTCATGCGCATCCTCATCATACTCGCCAAACTGATTTGGCAAACCGGCGTTAGGATAAGCACTCACATAAAACGGTGCTTTATCAGAAAGTTCTTCCAAATAAGGGCGCATGTCTTTTGCCCCCAAGGCACAATTTAAACCCACGCTTAATAAATCAACATGCGAAACAGAATTTAAAAACGCTTCGGTTGTTTGTCCTGATAATGTTCTACCGCTGGCATCGGTAATTGTTCCCGATACCATTACTGGCATTTTTCTGTTTATGGATTTACAGTAATTTTGTATGGCAAATAATGCAGCTTTTGCATTCAACGTATCAAAAATAGTTTCTATTAATAAAAGATCAGCGCCACCTTCTACCAATCCTTTTACTTGCTCGGTATACGCGGTAACCATTTCATCAAACGTTACGGCACGAAAACCCGGATCGTTTACATTGGGCGACAGTGATAAAGTTCTATTTGTTGGACCAATGGCACCTGCTACAAATTTGGCAACGTTAGCAAATTCACGAAATTCTTTTTTGAATTCGGCAATGGCTTCTTTAGCAATTTTGGCCGATTCGTAATTCAATTCATAAACCAATTCTTCCATACCATAATCTGCCATGGCAATTGTTGTTCCACTGAATGTATTTGTTTCAATAATATCGGCGCCCGCTTTTAAATATTCTTTATGAATAGCTTTAATGATATTAGGCTGGGTTATCGACAACAGATCGTTATTTCCCTGAAGGTCTTTAGGCCAATCACTAAAACGTTTACCGCGGTAATCTTTTTCTTCCAATTTATATTGTTGTATCATAGTGCCCATTGCACCATCAATTACTAATATTCGTTTTTCGAGTTCTTGTTTAATGTCTGTGTTCATAGTTTTTATTTTTTGTCATCCTGAGCGCCTACCTCCCGGCGAGGCAGGGAATCGAAGGAGGAGTAATAAATTTTTGTATCGTAATCTAAATGCACTGTATTGTTTTGCTGATACCTTGCAAACACTTTTTTTAAACAGTACATCATATGTTCATAATTCTCATGCCCCTTGTTGGGCATATACGATGATGAAAGCACACGGCCTTTTAGCCCTGCAAAGTCAACCTCCTGAAAATTATCGAACCATTTTTCTGAATATGGTTTTCCAAAAAACGCTTCAAGCACCGTTTTCTCTTGAGTGTTTTTATGATTCACTTGTTTGTAATCTGTGCCACAGGCTTGTAAAAAATCTTCATAAGAGATTAAAAAATCGGTGCTATCTGTTCTTCTATCATTCCAAAGTAAGACCACATAACCACCGGGCTTTAAAATTCGTTTGAACTCTTGTTTTGTTTGCTCTTTATCAAACCAGTGAAATGCTTGTCCGGCCACAATAACATCTACCGAATTGTTTTCTAAAGTTGTATGTTCTGCACTTGCATCAATACTTTTAAAATTTGTATTCGCGCTTAATAATTTTTCGGCAGCCTCACGCATTTCTGTATTGGGTTCAATACCGTAAACGGTTAATCCCAATTTTAAAAATGGTTCAGATGAAATTCCTGTTCCTGATCCAACATCGGCAACAACCGATTTTTTGGTAATGATATTTTCGGTCAATAAAAAGTCGAACACATCTTTTGGATAATGTGGACGATACTTGACGTAATTGTCAACTCTTTCGGCAAATCTATGTGTGGTCTCTATATGCATTTTATTTATATCCCTCTACATGGTTCGACAAGCTCACCACAAGCGCTCAGGATTGTTCGCTCTAATATTTTTACTTTTCACGTTGTGACGTAAAAACATAGGCTCACAAAAAATCCCTTCGCGTTTTTAGTCGGAAGGGAGCGTTATTTTTTAAATTGATCTCTTTTTATTTCCGACTTATCTTTCCTGGTAAAACCAGAACGAATTCCCACCTTCTAAAAAGTTGAAAAGCATAAAAGTTAGCAAGTTTAGAAAGTTCAACTTTCATAACTTTACAACTTTCATAACTTTGCAGCTAATCAGGGTTGGTAAGGCTTAAACGGGCGTGTCCCTAGGCCTTTCTTGATAAGTTTGTTAAAGAACTAAAACAAAGGTAAACAATTATTTAATTATTTGAAAATTCATCCTAATTTTAAGGGATGAAGCGGTTAGTCGCTATTTTATTGATTTTTGTAAGTTATTGCGCTCAGGCACAAAGGCCTGCGTGGACGTCGTATGACCTCTATTTAGGGGATACTGTAAATATTATCGAGAAGAACAATGCGAAACAAGGACGTTGGGTGCTTTTAGGGAAAGACAAGAAGGGTAGGAAATATAAATTCTATAAGAACAACCAGATAGTTGAGGATGGAAATTTTAAGGATGGGAAAAAAATAGGTGTTTGGAAAAGCTATCATCAAACTGGTAAGCTTGAATCGGAAATAAAGTTTGTGAATGATGAAGCAAACGGCGCGGCAAAATTTTATAACAAGGAAGGAAGACTTACAGCAGAAGGAAATTTAAAGGGAAGAGATTTTGAAGGAGATTATTTTATTTATGATGCGGAAGGAAATAAAATAAAAAGAAATTCGAAAAGCAAGTACAAAAATTCGTATTTGTCGTTTAGTGGTAAGATAGATAAATTTGGTAAAGAGTTGAATAATGTTCGCATTGTTGTAGAGCGGGATAATTTTGAGATCTACGACGAGGTTAACAATACCGACGGAACATTTAAATTAAAACTGGAGTTGAATTTCGAGTACATTATTCGTTTTTCAAAAGAAGGCTTCAATGACGTTTCGTTGATAGTTGATGGCAATGTTCATAATTTGAACGACACCAGTATTTATAAATTAGAAAAATGGAAAGTGCAGTTGTCTGACAATATAGCCAATTCATTAAGTTCTGATTTTATGAGTTTGTTGTTAAACAAACCTGCCGGAAAGATCTATTTCAGTAAACGTAAAAAGCGATTCACAACCGATGGTGCTTATGTGAATTTGTTCAATAAGCAGGTAAAAGGCATTAGCGAATCTACCAAATTCATACTAGCGCAAACGGCGGATGATAATAAGAAATTAGAGATCGAAAATTTGCGAATGGAGGCTGAAAAGAAAATGTCAGAGATAGCCATGTTAAAAAAAGAGCAGGATCTAAAGGAAGCTGAACTGAGGCAAAAAGAAGCACAGATCTTGGCAGAAAAACTAGCTCGCGAAAAACAAGAGTCGGATATTGCCATGGCAGAGCAGCAAAAACGGATAAAGGACTTGCAGTTTGAACAACAGAGAATTGAAATAGAGAAACAGGCTTTAGTGGCTCAAGCAAATGCAAAAGAGTTAGAGCGTTTGGCTGTTTTGAAAAAAGTTCAGGAGTACGAATTGAAGGAAAAGCAAGGTCTTTTAACTAAATCAAATCAAAGTTTGGCCATGCAATTAGCCGAGAACGAAAAAAGTTCAATGCAATTGGAATTTGCTAATAAAGAAAAAGCCATAAAGGAAACAGAGATCAAGCAACAAAAGATCTATTTTTATTTTATGGCAGCCGGCTTGTTGCTGGTTGGTATTTTCGCATTTTTTATCTTCCGAAGTTTTCAGCAAAAGAAAAAGGCGAATACGCTTTTGGAGAAGCAGTCGAAAGAGATCACCCTGCAAAAACACGAAATAGAAACAAAGAGTAAGCTTATTGAGTTGAAAAATATTGAAACCGAACAAAGTATTCTTTATGCCAAACGAATTCAACACGCTATTCTTCCTCCAAAAGAAGAGATCAGTTTATACCTAAAGGATTATTTTATTTTATACAAATCGAAGGATATTGTTAGCGGGGATTTTTATTTTTTCTCCGACAAACATGCAAGTGATGGAAAAGTATATCTTGCTTCGGTAGATTGCACAGGGCATGGCGTACCGGGTGCTTTTATGAGTATGATAGGTTACGAGAAATTGAAAGATGCGGTTGATCTTGCAACAGAACCCGGAAAAATATTAATGGAATTGAATAAAGGTGTAAAATCCGCTTTGCGTCAATCTACAGATGCAAATTCAACTCGTGATGGAATGGACTTAAGTTTATGCGCCATTCCAACAAAAGCAAATGGAACAACTACGATTTCTTTTGCGGGAGCTAATCGTCCGCTTTGGATCATTAAAAAAGACTCAACCATTCTGGATGAGATAAAAGCAACTAAAGTTGCTATTGGAGGATTAACGCACGACTCACAAGAATTTCAGCAACATGATATTACGCTCAGCAAAGGCGATACAATTTACATGTTCAGCGATGGTTATGCAGATCAGTTTGGCGGACCGAAGAAGAAAAAATTAATGACAGGAAAATTCAAGGATATTATTTTGAGTATCCAGCATTTATCAATTAAAGAACAACATGATTATTTAAATACTTTTATTGAAGAATGGATGGATGGAAGTGAACAGGTAGATGATATATTAGTTATTGGTGTTAAAGTATGATAAAACTCAGGGGTATTTTATTAGTAATTATTTTTTCGTGTAGTTTTGGAAATGCCCAAAGCCATGTAAAGATCGTTAGCGAAATTCAACAGATAATGAAACTGCAAGAAAAGGCCTGGAATGATTTCGACATTGACAGCTTTATGAAATATTATTGGAATAATGATAGTTTGATGTTTGTAGGAAGCAAGTCGATCACTTACGGCTGGAAACAAACACTGGCCAATTACAAAAAGAATTATTCGAGCAAAGAACTCATGGGCGAACTTGCGTTTACAAATATTAAGTATGAAGTGTTCACTAAAGAGGCTGTAACTGTTGTTGGAAAATGGCAGATCACTAGGCCTGATGCCACGCAAATAGGCGGACATTACTCGTTACTCTGGAAAAAGATCGATGGCAAGTGGGTTATTGTTCGCGATCATACAAGCTAAAAAAACTTATGAAAAAATATTTTTTAATTTTATTCCTTACGCCAATTGCCCTTTTGAGTCAGATACTCACTCCGGTAAAATGGAGTTTTTCAAACACTAAAATATCGGATAATAATTACGAGCTTAGGTTTAAAGCTACCATTGATAAGACCTGGCATATTTATTCTCAATACATTGCGGATAATGGTCCCGTACCAACCAAAATATCCTATCTACCGAATAAGGATTTTGAATTATTTGGAAAGAGCGAAGAACCAAAGGGACATGAAGAATTTGATCCGAATTTTGACATGAAGTTGGTTTGGTTTGAAAATGAAGTAACCTTTATTCAAAAAGTAAAGGTTGTAAAAACAACGCGTGTAAAAGGAAATGTAGAATACATGGTTTGCGCTATGCAGTGTTTGCCGCCAACTAAAGAACCGTTTGAGTTTTTTTTAGATGGAACAGAAGGTGAAACGGTTGAAACGCAAAGCATGGCAATTCCTTCGTCAACCACATCTGCAAAAACACCAGCTTTAACTTTGAATTTGCAAAATCCTTTGCAATTCAATACAGGAATGCAAAACGGGATCCTCGAACCTGTTAAATGGGATATACAAGGTGTAATGGCTCCGGGAAGTAAAGCCAAATATATGATCACCTTTAAAGCAAACATTGATAAAGGTTTTCATATAAATGCCAATTTGCTAAAAGAAAAAGAATTAGTGCCAACTACATTTATGTTTGATTCGTTGCAAGGTGTGAAACTTAAAGGCGAGCTTGTTTCATTGTCAAAAGTGATAGAAAAAAAGGATAAGTTGTACAAAGAGAAACTAAGATATCATGAAGTAGAAGCTGTATTTACTCAAGAATTAGAAGGAGAGTTGAACGGATATGTAAAAGGAATTTTAGAGTATCAAGCGTGTGATGATGCAAAATGTTTACAGGCTCAAAAGGTATCCTTTATTTTTGAAATTAAGGATGGAGTTATGATGAGAGCGGAAGAGGGGATGAAAGACATCGCGCCAATACCCGCGAACGGAGCATTTCCATACAAACATCCAACGATCGATAGTAGCAAACCTTTGAGCACTTGTACCATTACTTCGGATGATGTAAAAGGAAAAGGAAATTGGACCATTTTTATTTTAGGATTTATAGGCGGCCTTCTTGCTTTGCTAACTCCTTGTGTTTTTCCTATGATACCGCTTACGGTGAGTTTCTTCACAAAAAGCAGTGAAGGTAAAAAGGGAATATGGAACGCCGCTTTATACGGATCTTTTATTTTGTTGGTATATATTTTACTCAGCTTACCATTTCATTTATTAGATAAGATCGATCCGAATATTTTAAATACTATTTCTACAAACGCTTGGTTGAATGTTGCTTTCTTTATTGTATTCGTTGTGTTTGCTATTTCATTCTTTGGATATTATGAGATCACTCTACCAAGCGCTTTAGCAAACAAAGCCGATTCTGCTTCTAATGTTGGTGGATTGATAGGCATATTTTTTATGGCGCTTACACTAGCATTGGTTTCTTTTTCTTGCACAGGACCAATACTAGGATCATTACTTGCGGGCTCATTAACTTCGGACGGTGGCGCTTGGCAATTAACTGCAGGCATGAGCGGATTTGGTTTAGCATTAGCATTACCATTTACTTTATTTGCTGCATTTCCGAGTTGGCTAAATGCGTTACCAAAGTCAGGAGGATGGCTATCAAAGGTTAAGATCATACTTGGTTTTATTGAGTTGGCATTAGCAGTTAAATTTTTATCAAACGCAGATCTTGTTGAGCATTGGGGAATTTTAAAATACGAAGTATTCATGGGTTTATGGATACTCATTGCTATTTTAATGTTGATCTATCTTTTGGGCAAGATCAAATTTCCGCATGATGATCCGTTTAAAAAATGGACAGTAGTTCGCGGCATTATAGCGGCTTTTTCTTTGGCCTGCGTGATCTACTTTAGTGCAGGATTTAAATACAGTAATGAAACAAAAACGTTTACTAGTTTAAGTTTATTAAGTGGCTTAGCCCCTCCGGCCGGATATAGTATTATTCATCCAAATCATTGCCCACTTAATTTGAATTGTTTCCATTCGTACGAGGAAGGTTTAGCATATGCTAAGCAAACGGGGAAACCTATCATGCTTGACTTTACCGGGTGGGCCTGTGTAAATTGCAGAAAGATGGAAGAAAATGTGTGGAATAAACCTGAAGTTTTTAATATTATCAATGAAAAATATGTATTGATCTCGTTGTACGTTGACGACAGAGAAAAACTACCGATTGCCATGCAGCACGATTATATGACCGCGCAAGATAAACTAAAACACATTGAAACGGTAGGCGATAAGTGGGCAACTTTTCAAACAGAAACTTTTGTAAATAATTCGCAGCCCTATTATGCGCTTTTAAGCACCGATGAGAAATTACTCGTAAAGCCGGTTGGATATACGCCTAAGGTATCTGACTTTGCGGCGTATTTGAATTGTGGGTTGGAAGCCGCGAGTAAAAAATAACTACTTCTCTTCAGCGACAGTTTCCTTTTTAGGAAAATATTTTTTTATGTTGTACGTAAACGTTAACATATAATAGCGTTGCAAAATATTGGACTGCGTATCTTCAATATACGTTTCGGCTATATTACGTTGGATGCTGCGATTTTGATTGAGGATATCGAACACAAATAATCTCAACTCTGCGCGGTTATCTTTTAAGAATTTAAATGCTAAAGCGCTATTCAATAAATTTATATTCTGATTGAAGGAAGCCGTTAGACCTGTGTAAATAGTGCTTGTGTACTCGGCCTGTAGAACCAAGCGTTTAAAGAAGGTTAAATTAACTTTAGCTTTGGATGACTGATTGAGATAAGAGGAATTCAAACTCGTTTGCAAGGTATTTGCAACCGTATTATAAGAAGAGTTAGATGAAATTGTAAAATCAATTTTCTCACTAAAATTACTGCTTATTACCAATCCAAAAGAAGGACTTGTGGTTTTAGAGTAATTGATCTTGTTATTGATAAGTGCTGGCACATTACTATAGTTGCAACCCGTATTTATGTTGATGTTTGATTTAATAAATTTAGCCGGAAAGCCATAGTTAAAAAAGAAGCGCGCGTTGTAATAGCCGTTAAAATTTTCCTGACGAGATATTTGCGAACCACTTGCTAAGTAAATAGCATTGTACACCGTGGTATCTTTATTAGCAATGATGGTGCTATTTCCAATATAATTATCTGTATACGTTCCGCCCAATAGAATAAAAACATTCGTTGATTTTTTTGTATTCACACCCGAATACCTGGCGAATAAATTGTTTTGAAAACTTTGTTTCAAATCAGGATTACCGATGCTGTATTGTAAACTGTTGCTGTTATTTAAAACATTTTGGAGTTGATCAATGCTTGGCGCTATATTGTTTGTGCGATAGTTTATTCTTAAATTATTTTGCTTATCGAATTTATACTGATACGAAGCATTTGGGAGAATAGCAATGAAAACCTTTGTTCCTTCTGAAGTATTTGGAAATTGTTGTTGTTTGTAAAGTTCTGCCTGCTGACCCGAAACCCCTAAGGCGAAATTATATTTTTCTTTTTGATAGCGGAATGAAATACCTCCCATGTGGGCTATATAAGTGCTGTTAAATACATTCGATACTAATGAATCAACCAAACTGTAATCATTGGCAATTGAATTTTTAGCAAATGTATTTTTTGTTGATTCGGAACTATTATAAGTAAAAATATAGTTCAACGAAAGAAAACTAATTTTGCTTAAAGGCTCGGTATAACTTAAATTACTTGTTGAGTTAAAAGTGTATTTATTTAAATTAGACCGCTGGTCAACTGTATCAATTACAGTTAGGGTGTCGTAATAAGCATTATAGGATGTAAGTGTACTTGTTCCCGAGCTTGGATTGTAAGTAGGATTAAGATCAAAAGATAGTGATCGTCCTTTTTTTAAGAATGAATGGCGGTACAATAAAGGAAGTGCAATAGAATAACCGTTAAGGTTTGAATTGTAATTATTACGAATGCTGCTTATGGTGGTTGTTTGAGCATTGATACCGTTGAGGCTGCTGGCCCCATCATTTATTTGTAATGAGATCTTTGGTTGAAGTAAAAATGAATTAAGCGAATCAATTTTATGATCAAGTCGAATGCTTAGGCGATGGTTGTAATTATTGCTCTTTGCTGTATTTGTTTCGTTATAATTCAATCCCAAATTACCACCGGCAAGATACTGCCGTAATAAATTTGTGGCGGCATTATTATCTGTCCAATTGAAAAAGTAAGAAGAAGTGATGCTTGTGTTTTTTCTCCACTGATCGGAATAATTTATGCCAAAAGCATTGGTAATGCTTATGCCGTTCTTTGAATTCACTAAAAAACTTTCTGAATTATTTTGGCTACCACCTCTACCGCCTCTATCTCCACCTGATCCGCGCGAGCTACCACCGCTAGTTCCTCTTGAGTTCGACGAACCCGAACTCATTACGCCCAGCAGATCTTCGCTGCTAAAATTTTGCTCGTTAATATTATTACTCATAGCCATTACGGTGAATCGCTGTTTGTCTTTAAAACGATTTACTACCGCACCACCTTTATATTTATCTTCATAACCATATCCACCATACAGTCTTCCAAAAACACCATTGCGAAATTGTGCTTTCGTGATAATGTTGATCGTTTTGCTAGTGTTTCCATCATCAATACCTGTGAATTGTGATTGATCACTTTTTCTATCAAACAATTGTACTTTGTCAATGATCTCGGCAGGAAGATTTTTTAATACTGCATTAGGGTCATCACCAAAGTACGGTTTACCATCCACTAATACGGTTTTTACATCTTCGCCTTGCGCCTGAACTTTTCCGTCAACAATGGTTACGCCGGGCATTTTTGTTACTAGGTCTTCGGCTGTAGCATCTTTATTTGTTTTAAACGCATTGGCATTATAAGCTGTGGTATCGCCATTTTGTGTGGCTGTAACTGCGGTGGTTGTTACTTCTATTTCGCCTAGGGTTTTTGTATCTGGTTTGAGTTTTAATCTACCCAAACGCACGTCATTCACAACTTCTATTTTTCTAAAGTCATCTTTGTATCCTATAAATTCAATTTTAAGGAAATAAGTTCCTGTAGGAATTTCCTCCAACTTAAAAATGCCTCGCAAATTCACTGAGCCTGATTTTACTAGGGAAGAATCGGAAATTTTTAAAAGACTTACTGCAGCCCCAATCGCGGATGAATCCTCTTCATCAATTACTTTAGCAAATACCGAGAAGTTCTGTGATAAAGCAGGAAGAGAAATTAGAAATAGAAAAAGAATATTAAAGGATCTCCTCATGAATTTATAAGCGAATTCCTAAAACACACACATCATCTACCTGTTCTAGTTCCCCCTTCCAACCAAGGAAGCGTTGTTCTAATTTTGATTTTTGATTGGATAAAGGTAAAGGAGAAATCTCTATGAGTAGCTCGCTTAATTGTCGGTATTTGAATTTTTTGCCTTGAGGTCCGCCAAATTGGTCGGCATAACCGTCTGTATAAAGGTATAACATGTCGCCTTTTTTATAGGAAACGTTAAATAACTTAAAGGGCTCTTCGATCTCGCCACTACCAACCGGCATTTTATCCATTGGAAGATGTTTTAGTTGGCCATCGCTAATTACAACGGGCGCATTGTTAGAGGCGACATAATAGATCATCTGATTTTTTAGATCGAAGCAAAGTAAAATGCCGTCCATGCCATCTCTTCTTCCACCCTTTGAAATGCTATCGATCAAGCGCTCACGCACATGATCAAACACTTTACTCGGATCGCGTATATTTTTTTCTTTAATGGCTTCATTTAAAAAACTAATGTTAAGTAGGCTCATAAAAGCGCCCGGAACACCGTGCCCGGTGCTATCGCAAACTGCCAGATAAAAAAGTTCTCGTTCTTTAGTTGGGGCCAACATGATTTTTGAGCCAAACACTTCAAAGGTTTGATTAGAAGACGCGCTTGTTGCCCAGTAAAAATCACCGCTTACAATTGCTTTTGGTTGATAAAGCACAAAACTGTCGGGAAGGGTTTGATTTACAAAATCATGATTGGCTATAAGTGTGCGTTGAATATTTTCTGCATAAGTTATCGAATCAAGAATCTCTTTTTGCTTTTCGGCCAAAAGTGCGTTTTGAATTTCAGTAAGTTTTTGTTGATTTTCAATGATGTTTTTTTGTTTGCTGGTAACTTTAAAACGGTTAAACATAAATCCGCCAAAAAGCAACAATAAAATACTTCCACCGTAAAGCACAAACTTCATTGTTTTTTCTTGTTTTAATTCACTTTCTTGGGCCATTATTTGTGCATCTTTTACTTTGTTAGCTTCCTGTTGTTTTATGCTATCCGTAGCTAGTTTTTTGTCGTACGCAATTTGTAATTCTTTTTGCAAAGATGATTTACGATTTCGCTCGTTAGAAAAGCTATCCTTCATTAAAACAAATAGTTCGTGCATTTGCAAAGCACCTGCAAGATTATTTTTTGATTTGTAAAGTTTATATAAGATTTCTGCCGCGCCGCGAGTAGTAGTAATATGTTTAGTTTCTTTTGCAATGCTTAAAGCCCTATAAGCATATTTTTCTGATTCAGCATATTCTTTTTTATCAAGTTTGATCTTTGCCATTTCTACAAGACTTTCGGCAATGCCTCGCTTGTCGTTTACCTCTTCTCGGGTTTTAAGACTTCTGGCAACAAAAATAAATGCACTATCAAGATCACCGTTATGATAATAAACCTTTGAAAGGTTTTGTAAGGAGTAGCCAAGACCTTGTTTATCGTTGATCTTCTCCTGAATTTGCACTGCCTTTATAATAAGGCCCGGTGCGTTTTTGTAATCGCCTTTTAGCTGGTAAAAAAATCCGAGATTATTGTAGGTTAACGCTAAACCCGAACTGTCGTTGATCTGCAACCGTAACTTCAAGCACTCTTCAATGTACGAGATGCATTTGGTAAGATTACCATTGCGATTGTAAATGATCCCAATATTATTTACACAATTTGCCTTTAATCGGATATCATTTATTTCAACAGCGTATTTTAAACTTAGGTGGAAGTTCTCAAGTGCTTCTGCCAAACGATTTTTTGAAAAATAGATCTCGCCCAATTGTAAAGCACTTTCTCCTTTAATCTTTTTACTTGATCTGGGATCTTTGATAACAGTTGTAAGTGAATCCTCAGGGCTTACTTGCGCATTAAGTGAAAAGCAAACGGAAACAAAAATTAGTATGAGGAGTTTATTCATCTTTTGATCTAAAGTCTAATTCCTATAACGCACACATCGTCTACTTGCTCAAGTTGTCCTTTCCAATTATGAAAGGTGTCTAAAAGTACTTTTTTTTGTTCGTGCATTGGCAAAGCTGATATCTGAGATATAGTTTGAAGCAATCGTTGTGTTTTGAATTTCTTTCCTTTTTCGCCTCCAAACTGATCTGAATAGCCATCTGAAAGTAAGTAGAATTTTTTAGTTGGCGTGATATCGAAGGGTGTATTTAAGAATAATTTGCAAGAACTATCCGATGAGCCACCAATGGAGAATTTATGTCCAGGATGAATATGCATGTTTCCATCTTCAATCGAAATTAAAGGTCTCCCAGCACCGCAAAATGAACCTTTACTGGTGAGTGTATCAAATGCAACTACTGCTATATCCATTCCATCATTATTGGAATTTGTATTCTTGTTCAATAGTTGATGAACTTTATAATCCAATTCTCTTAAAATGAGTGACGGATTTACCTGTTTGCCTTCTTTGATGATCTGGTTTAAAAGATCATGGCCAATAATCGACATAAAAGCGCCCGGAACTCCATGCCCTGTGCAATCAGCCAAGATCATAAGAATTGTATCGTTTATTCTGTCGAGCCAATAAAAATCGCCGCTTACAATATCTCTTGGTTCAAACAGCACAAAAGATTCAGTGAATTGACTTTTAAATTCGATCAACTCGGGTAAAACTGCCGACTGAATTCGCTTGGCGTATAAAATACTATCAGTAATATCATTTGATTTGGCTTCAATGATCTCTTTTTGTTTAATGATCTCATCATTCTTAATTTCAAGAGATAGATTTGTTTTTTTACGATTGATATTACTTCTTACAATAAAAAAAGAAATGATCACTAATAAAATAATTCCAATGATAGCGGAATAAATAACCCATTGCTTTCTTTTTAGTTGGAGTTCAGAGATCTCTTTTTCATTTTTTAAAAGGGCAACTTCTTTTTCAATTTTTTCTTTTCCAAATGCAGCTTCCAAGCTTGCGAGTTTATCTCCAAAGTTGAGCGAGTCGTTTAGTTTGGCATAATATTTATGAGATAAAAAGGCGTCCTTATAATTTCCCATATCGGCATAAATGAGCGAGAGTTGATTATAATCGGAGATCAAACCCTGTGGCAAATTGCCTTTATTGCTTGCAGCGATGGCTTTTTGAATTAATTCTAATGCCTTTTTATGATCGCCTTGTTCGCGACTAATATCTGCAAGGTTTCTATAGTTTAATTCGAGGCCTTCTAAATTATTGATCTCTGTATTGATCTCTAGTGCCTTATTTAAAAATTGGATACATGTATCCATTTTCTTTTGTAAGCGATATATTTCACTAAGGTTATTTAAGGTTAGGGCTATTCCATTTTTATTACCAATTTCGAGATTTATTTGATAGGCTTTAAAATAATTTTCTTTCGCTTTTATCTTGTCGCCAAATTCATCATATATCAAACCTACATTACTTGTGGAAACTGCTAAGCCTTCCGAGAACTTCTTTTTTTCGAAAATTTCCTTGGCGTGAATAAAATGTTTCAGTGCATCGTTTTTACTGTGTTGACGCCAATAGATAAGCCCCACATTATTAAGCGTCCATGCTAAAGGAATACTGTCTTTTATTTCTTCTCGTATTTTGATGGCATTCAAATATGCAATGATGGCTTTATCGAAGGAACTTTGCAAATAGTTTGCAAACCCTATATTATGATAACATTGCCCTTCTAATTTTTTTCTTTTTATGGTTTGAGCAATAGTTAGAGCGTCGGCATAGATTTTAAGTGCAAGATCTATTTCTCCGGTTCGTTCCAGAGCTAAGCCAACAAGTCTCATGTTATTTGCATACCAAAATTGATCGCTTAGTTTGGATGTGCGATTGAGAACTTGAGTTTTATTTCTTAATATTGTTTTAAACTCCCCGGCGCTGATCTGTTTAAGCTGTAGGTTATAAATGCGTTTTGCGCCAGTAGTATCAAGTGGTCCGGCATTAAGGATGAGTTGAATGGAATCTACTTGATTGGTTTGACCAATCAGAAAATTTAAACTGAGAATTAAAAATAATATGAAATTTAAAGATCTCAAGGGTTATAAACGAATTCCTAAAATACAAACATCATCTACTTGTTCAAGTGAACCTTTCCAATTATCAAATTCCGCAAACAGCAATTCTTCCTGTTGTAAAACAGGTAAATAACTATTCTTTAACATAAGATCATACATGGGTTTGTATTTATACTTTTTCCCTTTTGGCCCGCCAAATTGGTCAGCAAATCCGTCGGTGGATAAATAGAGCTGATCGCCTTTGCTCATTTCAAAAGTATAAAGATTAAACGGCTCAGTTTTTTCTCCTTTTCCAATGGGCATCTTATCGGCATCTAAAATGTTAAGCACATTATTTTTTATAACAAAAGGAGAATTATTTGCAGCCGCGTAGGTCATTTTTTTGCTTTTATCATTTACGCATATTAAAATGCCATCCATACCATCTTGCCTTCCATCTTGAGAAATATTCTCTATCAGTCTTTTTCTTACATAATTGAACACTTCATTTGGTTCAGAAATATTTTTATCTATAATGGCCTCATTCAAAAAATTAGTATTGAGTAAGCTCATAAACGCACCGGGTACTCCGTGCCCCGTACTATCACAAACAGCTAAGTAAAATCTATCTTCTTTTTTGGCTGCCCAATAAAAATCTCCACGTACAATATCTTTAGATTTAAATACTATAAAATGATTGGGCAAATGTGCATTCAGGAATTCGGTGTTGGCGAGTAGGGTGTATTGAATTCTTTTGGCGTAGTTAATGGAGTCTATGATCTCTTTTTGTTTTTCTTCTAAAAGGTCTTTTTGAGATTCGGTAATTATTTTTTGAGATTCAATTATTTTCTTTTGTTTTTCACTGGCCTTAAAGCGGGAATAAATAAACCCGGCAAATATTAAAATGAGCGCTGCCAGTGCGAACAAACCTACTCTTACTATTTTCTCTTGGTTAAGCTGACTTTGCTGCGCTCTGATTTGAGCGTCCTTCACTTTATCTGATTCGGCCTGCTTAACACTATCGGCCGCAGCCTTTACGGCATACTTATACTGAAAGTCTTTTTGCGTGGCCTCATTCCTGTTCTTCTCGTTATGAATACTGTCACTTATATTCTTTGTTTTTTTGTAATAGATTAGTGCATTCTTGTAGTCATTAAGTTTCTCGTATGCTTCATATAAACAGGCACAGGAGTTCTTTTGCCAAACCAATGATTTGAATCGTTCAGCGTACTTTAACGCTACGGAACATTCTTTTATTGCTGCAGTATTGTTGTTATCGGCAATGTTCAAATTACCTTTATTTACTAACGCTATCGAAAGCCAAAAGGTGTCTTTTTCCAGTGAAGCCAGGCGATAACAGCTATCAATATATTTTTTGGATTGAACATAATCTTTAAGAAATCGTTTAGTTTCAGAATAATTATTGTAAAAGGAAATTTTACCGAGAGGTCTTAAACCGGGAATATAGGGAAGGAGTTCAGTATAGATTGAGTCAGCATTTTTTATGTCTCCTTTTTCTAAAAAATAAATGCCGAGGTTGGAATAGGATAGATAAAGCAGCTTGCTATCCTTTGATCTTTCGGCAACTTCTATGCATTTTTTTGTATAATCATACGCCTTGTCAAATAATTTGCTTCGGTAGTAGCACGTGGTGATGTTAGTAAGTGTATTTACTTGCTTTTCCGGATTAGGGTTAACTACTGTCCAATAATTGAGTGCTTTAAAAAGATAGCCAACCGCCGGATTATAAGCAGAGGTTACAAGATACGTTCTTGCTATATACTCGTTAATAACATTTTCAAAAGCAATATCCTTTCCGGCATCCATTGCTTTAAGTAATTCTATGGCCTCACCAAAGCGTTTAAGTTTCCTGAAGCAAATCGCCTTTAAGAGTTTTATGTGTTCAATGTATGGCTTTACCTCAATGGATGGATGGTTAATGATTGAGTCGCAAACTCTGATCAGATTAGGCGCCTGTTGTTCGCTTATCTTTTGAGCTGAAGATAGAAATTTATCTTTCTTCTCTTCGCTCGATAGCGCTTTGTCCTTTAATAAGTCAAGAGGAATATGTTGAGAATGGAGCGGGTGGCAAATTGCAAGGGCACAAAAAAGAAGGCGAATATATTGTAATTGTTTACTCAATTTATCCGATCAACTTCTTTAAAATATCAATAGCACTTTTAGCAATTACAGTGCCCGGACCAAACACGAACGAAACCCCATTCTTAAATAAAAAATCATAATCTTGTTGAGGAATTACCCCACCCGCAACAACCATAATATCGCCACGGCCGTATTTTTTTAATTCTTCGATGACTTGAGGAATCAATGTTTTGTGGCCTGCCGCTAAGCTAGAAACACCCAAAATGTGAACATCATTTTCTACAGCTTGTTTGGCTGCTTCTTGTGGTGTTTGAAACAAAGGACCAATATCTACATCAAAACCAAGATCCGCAAAACTTGTTGCAATTACCTTTGCTCCGCGATCATGTCCATCTTGTCCCATTTTTGCAACCATAATACGCGGACGTCTACCTTCTTTAGTGGCAAACTCATCCGACAATCTTTTTGCTTTAATAAAATCATCATCCATACTTATTTCTTTACTATATACTCCGGTAATAGATCGAATATTTGCTTTGTAACGTCCGTAAACTTTTTCAAGCGCGTAAGAGATCTCTCCCAAACTGCACCGCACACGCGCCGCGCTGATGGCAAGTTCTAACAGGTTGCCCGAATTGCTTTGTGCTGCGCTTGTAATTGCGTCTAAGGCATTCTCAACTTCCGCATTATTTCTTTCTGCTTTTAATTTCTTTAAACGTTCTAATTGTTGTGTGCGAACTTTAGTATTATCAACGTCTAATATCTCAATGTTGGTTTTTTCTGTTGTTTTATAATTATTCACACCAACAATAATATCTTTTCCGCTATCAATACGAGCTTGCTTTCTTGCAGCGGCCTCTTCAATACGCATTTTTGGAATTCCTGTTTCAATAGCTTTTGCCATGCCGCCCAATTCTTCTACTTCTTGTATCAATGCCCAAGCTTTGTGCGCAATTTCATGCGTAAGTGATTCTACGTAATACGATCCTCCCCATGGATCAACTACTCTGCAAATATTTGTTTCTTGTTGTAAATACAATTGTGTGTTGCGTGCAATTCGTGCGCTAAAATCAGTTGGCAAAGCAATAGCTTCATCTAATGCGTTTGTATGTAAACTTTGGGTATGTCCCATAGCCGCCGCTAATGCTTCAATGCATGTGCGAGTAACATTATTATAGGGATCTTGTTCGGTTAAACTCCAACCGCTGGTTTGACAGTGTGTACGAAGCGCCATTGATTTTGCCGACTTCGGGTTGAACTGTTTTACCATTTTTGCCCAAAGCATTCGTGCAGCGCGCATTTTGGCGATCTCCATAAAATGATTCATACCAACGGCCCAGAAAAAAGATAAACGTGGCGCAAATGTATCAATATCCAATCCTGCTTTTATTCCGGTGCGAATGTATTCTAATCCGTCTGCCAATGTATATGCTAATTCAATATCCGCCGTTGCACCCGCTTCTTGCATATGATAACCGCTAATAGAAATAGAATTGAACTTCGGCATTTTTTTGGAAGTGAATTCAAAAATATCAGCAACGATTTTCATAGATTGCGTTGGAGGATAGATATAAGTATTACGCACCATGAATTCTTTTAAAATATCATTTTGAATTGTACCGGTGAGTTTTTCCAAGCTCACACCTTGTTCTTCGGCTGCTACAATGTAAAATGCAAGAATAGGAAGAACTGCGCCATTCATGGTCATAGATACACTCATTTGATCCAAGGGAATTTGATCAAACAATACTTTCATGTCTAAAATAGAATCAATGGCAACGCCTGCTTTTCCAACATCACCAACTACACGCTCATGATCGCTATCGTAACCGCGATGAGTAGCAAGATCGAACGCAACGGATAAGCCCTTTTGTCCGCCTGCTAAATTTCTTCTATAAAACGCATTACTTTCTTCAGCTGTACTAAAACCTGCGTACTGCCGAATGGTCCATGGGCTTTGCACATACATGCTCGAATAAGGCCCGCGCAAAAACGGCGGAACGCCCGCGCCAAAATTTAAGTGCTCAAAGTTTTTGGTGTCGTCAGTGGAATAAATTGGTTTTATCTCTATTTGTTCAGCAGTAACAAATGCCGGTTTCTCTCCTGCACTTTTTTTTGAATAATACGTTGAGCCGGTATAGTGTATTTTAGAAAGATCTTTGCGCATAAAATGCTTTTGAAATATTAGGTACTAATTTACAAAAACTTTATAATAAAGCCCTTTCATAAAATAGGTAATAGTGTATATTTGTGTCATATTTTATGAGTAAATTCTTAATAGTTGGTTTGGGTAATATTGGGGAGGAATACGCGCATACACGTCATAACATTGGGTTCGACGTACTTGATCATTTGGCAAAAGAAGCCGGCGTTAAATTTAAAAGCGATAGGTTAGCCGAAGTGGCTGAAATGAAATATAAAGGGAAAACGCTAATTTTGTTAAAGCCTTCCACTTTTATGAATTTGAGCGGGAAGGCTGTTAATTATTGGATGCAAGCCGAAAAAATTGAGATCGATAACATGTTGGTTATTGTTGACGATCTTGCTCTTCCCTTAGGAAAATTACGTATTGGTCCTAAAGGCAGTGATGGTGGACATAACGGATTAAAGAACATTCAAGAAATTCTGCAAACTACTAATTATCCACGCTTGCGTTTTGGCATAAGTAATGAGTTTGGCAAAGGCCAACAAGTTGATTATGTTTTAGGTAAATGGGATAACGAAGAAAAAGCAAAACTATCCGAGCGCATTCAATTGGCAACCGATGCCATTAAAGCCTTTACCTTCATAGGATTGCAGCGATGCATGAATACCTATAATATCAAGTAAAATTTGTTTTAGGAAGCAATTTATCCTCAAAAAAATGCTTTTAAAATCGATTTCTTTTTAGTTAATTTAGGGGTTAATATATCCTAAAATATGGCTACTAAATCTATCCTTAACAACAAGTCAAAAGAATTCCTTTATTCTTACTTAAACAACGCTTCGCCAACCGGTTTTGAGGTGTCGGGGCAAAAAATATGGTTAAATTATTTAAAACCGTATATCCACGAATATTTTATTGATACGTATGGAACGGCAGTGGGAGTGATCAATCCTAAAGCGGAATATAAAGTAGTAATTGAAGCGCACGCCGATGAAATAAGTTGGTTTGTTCACTATATCACTAAAGATGGATTTATTTACGTGCGCAGAAATGGTGGAAGCGATCATCAAATTGCGCCTTCAAAGCGCGTGAACATTCATACCGATAAAGGGATCGTGAAAGCTGTATTTGGTTGGCCGGCAATTCATGTGCGAGATGCGGCAAAGGAAGAGGCTCCATCATTGAAAAATATTTTTTTGGATTGCGGATGCAATTCTGATAAAGAAGTTGCAGCACTTGGTGTGCATGTTGGTTGTGTGATCACTTACGAAGATGAATTGATGGACCTGAACAATCGTTATTACACAGGCCGCGCTTTAGACAACCGGGTTGGCGGATTTATGATAGCGGAGGTAGCGCGCTTATTAAAAGAGAAAAAAGACAAGCTCCCTTTCGGATTGTACATTGTGAATTCTGTTCAGGAAGAGGTAGGATTGAATGGTGCGCAAATGATCTCTCGCAAGATAAATCCGAATGTTGCCATTGTTACCGATGTTTGCCATTGCACACAAAGTCCTATGATGAACAAGATAACGAGTGGAGATATTTCTGCAGGTAAAGGCCCAGTTTTAAGTTATGCCCCTGCGGTACAAAATAATTTATTGAAATTAATAATTGACGCTGCAAAGAAAAATAAAATTGAATTTCAACGTCAAGCTGCATCGCGTGTAACCGGAACAGATACAGATGCCTTTGCGTATTCAACCGATGGAATTGCATCTGCATTGATATCATTACCTTTGCGCTATATGCACACAACCGTTGAGTCGGTTCATAAACAAGATGTGGAAGAAGTGATCAAGCTGATCTATCACAGTGTGCGCAGTATTAAAAATAATCACGATTTCAGATACTTTAAATAATTAATGAATTGGTGAGTTTGTGAATTAGCGCTTAACTCGCTAATTCACAAACTCACTAACTTAAGGAAATGCCAATTTTAGGTTCAATAATTAAAGGTGCAATTGATCTGCGCGGGAGAATTCCGGCCAGGAAGAACGTGTATAAGCAGCAAGTAAAACAGCTTCGTAAACTTTTAGAAAAGGCTGAGGACACAGAGTTTGGAAAGCACTATGGTTTTAATAATATGTTGCTGGAAGAAGACCCTATAAAAACCTTTCAAAAAAATGTTCCTATTTGTGACTACCAATCTATTTTTGATGCTTGGTGGCACCGTGTATTAAAAGGTGAGAAGGATATTTGCTGGCCCGGTAAAATAAATTATTTTGCGCTAAGCTCCGGTACTTCCGAAGCAGCAAGTAAACATATTCCTATTACCAAGGATATGATAAAGGCAATTCAAAGGGGAACCATCAAGCAGATCTTGTCGACACGGAATTTTAATTTTTCCAAAGAGCAGTACGAAACTGAAGTGTTGTTTGTGGGCGGAAGCACCAATTTGAATTATAACGGAATTTATTTTAGTGGCGATCTTAGTGGAATTACTACAGGAACTCAACCAAGATGGTTCCGAGGTTTTTCATTACCAGGACCTGAAATACGTGGATTAAAAAATTGGGAAAGTAAATTGCAAATGATGGTGGATAATGCAAAGAACTGGAACGTTGGTTTTATTTGCGGCGTACCGGCATGGATCCAAATTTTATTCGAGCGCATCATTAAACAATACAATTTAAAGACTATACATGATATTTGGCCTAATTTGTCTATTTATGTTCACGGAGGAGTGGCAATTCATCCTTATAAAAGTAGTATAGATATTTTGTGCGCTAAACCTTTGATCTACTTAGATACCTACATGGCTTCCGAAGGATATATTGCTTATCAAGATAGACCAAATCCTCATCAGGCCATGAAATTATTGACCGATAATAAGATCTTTTTGGAGTTTGTTCCTTTTAATGAAAGCAATTTTGATGCCGACGGAAATATTTTACCGAATGCAAAAGCCTTAAATATTACAGAAGTGGAGTTTGGTAAAGAATACGCTTTACTAATTACTAATACTGCCGGGGCATGGCGTTATTTAATTGGCGATACCATAAAATTCACAAATCTTAAACGCTGCGAGATCATTATCACCGGCCGCACAAAACATTTTTTAAGTTTGTGTGGCGAGCACCTGAGTGTTGACAATATGAATGTAGCCATTAAACATACCGCCGAAGATCTTGGCATACACATCAACGAGTATTGTGTTGTAGGAAAACCATTCGAGGGTTTGTTTGGGCACGAATGGTTTGTTGGTACCGATAAAAATGTTGACCCAAATTTAGTTGCCGAAACATTGGATAGTTATTTAAAGCAGTTGAATGATGATTATGCTGTGGAACGAACTCATGCATTAAAAAATGTTTTGGTAAACGTTTTACCAAATGACGCATTTATTGAGTTTTTGGCTAGTAAGGATAAATTGGGCGGGCAAAGTAAATTTCCGAGAGTATTAAAAGGAAAACATTTAAATGAATGGATGGCATTTTTAGAAAAATATAAAAAACCGTCTTGATCCTAACTTTAGTATATCAAACCCTCGTTATTGTTTTATTGCTAACCTTTTCGTTTGGTCCGGCATTTTTTGCTTTGCTAAACACCAGCATTAAACATGGACCTAAAGAGGGGTCGCTTTTGGCAACGGGCGTAATTATGAGCGATCTTTTTGTTTGCCTCTTGGTAATTGTTTTAATCAACCTAGGAGCTACCAATTTTATTCAGGATGAAAAAAATCAACGCTTCATGGGAATTTTGGCAGGATTGATATTGGTGGTATTTGGTTCTTTTTATTTTAAAAAACCTGTAACAGGCACTAACGAAACTATTGAGATCCAAAGTCCAACTGCAGGGGTTTTATTATTGAAAGGTTTTTTTCTTAATTTATTAAATCCTACCGTTTGGTTATTATGGCTAGGTAACGTTACGGCGGTAAGTAAAACGTTAGATTATTCAATGTATAAAATGCTTATTTATTTTAGTCTTACATTAGGTTTAACATGGCTGGTAGAAATTTCAAAAGCAAATTTGGCAAGTAAAATTAAAAAGTATCTCACCGATAAATTAATGCACGCCATTAATTTTGCAACAGGTGTTTTACTGGTAATATTTGGAATTGTGTTGGTGTATAACCATTATTTTTAAAAAAATGACGGATAAGGAACTGGAAGGGCTAAGAGCTAAATTGTTAGAAACTACATCTTTTCCCACGGTATATATGTTCAAATTCATTGTTGAAGCCGATAACCGCAAAATCGCACTTGTAGAGAGTTTGTTTGCGGAAGAAGCCGAGATACTCACCAAGCAAAGTGATAAAGGAAAATACATTAGCATCACATCAAAACAAGTAGTGATGAACGTTGATGAGATCATTGGCGTGTATAAAAAAGCAGCTGACATAAAAGGCATTGTGTTCTTGTAAAATGGTTTACAACTTACGATCAAATAATTTAGTTGTTTCCATTAATTCAAAAGGTGCTGAGATCTGCAGCGTAAAATACAATGAACTCGAGTATATTTGGCAGGCAAGAGCAGATGCGTGGCCAAGGCATACGCCCGTTCTATTTCCAATTGTTGGGAGATTAAAAAATAATTCATTTAATTATGATGATCAAAGTTATTCTTTATCACAACATGGTTTTGCAAGAGATAAAGAATTCAAATGCATTTCTCAAAGCGGAAAGGAAATGCATTTTGAATTAGTGAGCAGTATTGAGACAAAAAAGGTATATCCTTTCGAATTTAGCCTCACCATCAAATACATTTTGCAGGACGACAATTTAATTTGCACATATGAAGTAAGTAATCCTTCATCAAGAATTTTACTTTTTAGCATTGGCGCGCATCCAGGCTTTAAGGTGCCTTTATTAGAAAACGAAAAGTTTGAGGACTATAAATTGAAATTAGATTCAACGAAGAAATATCAAACGACTGTTTTATCAGATGGATTGTTGAGCGATGGTAAAAAGGAGTTATTCTTAACCAATGGTGATCTGAATTTGAGTATCGACTTATTTGATACGGATGCTTTAGTGTTTGAAGACTCTCAAATTGATTCAATTAGTTTAATTTCGCCTTCGGGCAAAGGCGTTGAATTAACTTGTGTCGGTTGGCCTTATTTCGGTATTTGGAGTAAAAAGGGTTGCAAAGAATTTGTTTGTTTGGAGCCTTGGCACGGAATCGCAGATGGCGTTAATAATGGCGGAGATCTTAAAACAAAAAGAGGAATTATTGAATTGCAACCGGAGAAAAAATTCGAATGTAGTTTTAGTATTCGCGTTTTTTAGCCACGAATTACACGAATCTGGGTTTGCTTAGTTTAGTGAAAATTAGTGTAATTCGTGGCTGAAAACAAAATTATGGAAGGCGTTTTAGAATTTAAACTCCTTCACAAAACTCACAAAGAACTTTACTTTTTCTTTATCAATGTCGGGATACAAACCATGCCCTAGATTACAGATGTATCTTTGTTTCCCAAAAGCCCTAAGCATGATCTCGGTTTCTTTTGCAATAGTTTTTTCATCGGCGTAAAGCAAACACGGATCAGTATTTCCTTGTAGCGTTACATTTTTTCCGGCTTCAACTCTTGCCTTGGCAGGATCCACGGTCCAATCTAATCCAATAGTACTACAACCGGTTTCACTTATTTTTTTAAGAGCATAATGCGCATCTTTTGCAAAAACAGTTATTGGCGCTAAAGGTTTAATGGCGTTTACAATTTCATTAATGTATTTTAAAGCGAACTCATAATATTGTTTCTCGCTTAAAATTCCTGCCCACGAATCAAATATTTGAACCATATCTGCGCCTGCTTCAATTTGCGCTTTTAAATAATTAATACTGCTTTTGGTTATTTTATCAAATAGCAAGTGCGCTAATTCAGGTTGCGTATATAAAAATTGCTTCGCTTTGCTAAATGTTTTACTTCCACTTCCTTCAATCATGTAAGCTAAAATGGTCCACGGCGCTCCGCAAAAACCAATTAATGGAACGCGGTTATTCAATTCTTTTTTAGTTAAACGTAAAGCTTGCAATACATAGTTAAGATCTTCTCCCGTAGCAATTCGCAAAGCGTCAATATCGGCTTTGTTCTTTATTGTTTTTTCAAACCAAGGGCCTTTTGCTTCTATCATTTCATAGGGCAAACCCATGGCTTCGGGTATCACTAAAATATCACTGAAAATAATAGCAGCATCCACTCCTAAAATATCAACCGGCTGAATGGTAACTTCGCAAGCGAGTTCAGGATTTTTTACGAATTCAATAAAATTCTTTGCTCTAGCACGCGTTGCTCTGTACTCAGGTAAAATCCTTCCGGCTTGACGCATTAACCAAATGGGAACGCGATCAACGTTTTCGCCCTTGGCGGCTTTTAATACAATATCGTTCTTCATCATTTCATTATTTCAAGTAGGTTATTTTTAATTCTATCGCAAATATCTTCCAACGGAAGATCATTATCATCATCACCAAAGGGATCCTCGATCTCTTCGGCTATTAATTCAATACTTGCAAATACGTATAGCACTACAATGGAAATAACAATTGTAACGTACCTAAATTCAGGACCAAAAGCGAAAGGGATAGACATCACATAAAGAAAAATAATTTTCTTTAAAAATATATTGTAGGAGAACGGAATTGGAGTGTTTTTTATACGCTCGCAAGCACCACAGTTATTTACAAAGGATCTCATTTCCTCATTCAGCATCAGCACTTGCATTTCGGTCAACTCGCCTTTTGCGCGAAGCTCTTCAGTTTTATTCGCAAGATATTTTGAAATGGTATTTGGCTGGTGCTCGCTTTCGAGCAATTCTTTTTGCAGATCGTTTGGTAAACAAGTTAAATTAGCTGTGTTGATCTGGTTAGGCAATAAATGATCTCTGATGATGTAATTGTAAGTGTAAATAGCATGAATGAGTTCATTTCGGTGATCCTTTTTCTTTATATAGGTTCTAAGTTTGATAGAAAGATTGCGCGATTGATTTACAATATCTCCCCATATCTTTCTTCCTTCCCACCAACGTTCGTAGGCTGTATTAGTTCGAAAAACAAGCAACATCGAAAGCACAAAACCTAGAATCGAATGAGTAACGGTATTGTTCTTGTAAGACCAGTGAAAAACATATATCTCAAAGCTAACTATAATTGCCGTAAAGACACCAATACCTATCATCACCGGAATAAGGCGACGGAAGGTATCGCTTTTGTGAAATTGAGTGATGAGTTTGAACCAGTCTTTTGGATTATACGTTATCATGCTTGCAAAAGTAATCAATTTTGGTTTCTACATGGGTAAAAAAGCAAAATAGTACCTTTAAATACGGTGGTTTTTACGGTTTTTTTGATGTAAATTGCGATAAATCATTAGTCACATGAAAAACATTTTTTTAATAGTTCTTATTTCTATTTCTTCTTTGGTTTTTGGGCAAGAGCATCAATGCGCTAAAGTAAAACAAGCTTTATCTCAACAATTAATGGATCACGAGAAAGCTACGAGCGCTTTATTACCAAATATATCTCACGAATTGAAGTATGATGTGAAGTTTGTACATATGATGCTTAATCTAGAGAGAACAACAAAATTGGTGAGCGGAGGAGTAAAAACGGTTGCAACAGTTACTGCAGCTGCTATGGATACATTCATGTGTTTGCTCCACGAAAATCACACCATCGATTCTATTCGTTTTAACGGAAGTTTAGTTACCGCAACGCGCGTGGATAGTGCGGTTAAAATAAAACCAAGTAGTGCAATTCCAAACGGACAAAGTTTTACGGTTACAATTTATTATAAAGGAACACCTCCAGTTGGTGCTGCAGCAATTGGAAGTGGATTTAGTAATGCAACCTCCGGCTCTTGGGGAAACCAAGTTACCTGGAGTTTGAGCGAAGCTGTGGCAGCGTATCATTGGTGGCCATGCAAACAAATTTTAACCGATAAAATTGATTCGAGTTGGGTAGACATTACAACCGATTCAACAAATAAAGTAGGATCAAACGGTTTGCTAAAGAATACAGTGATCATTGGAAATAAAAAAAGACACGAGTGGAAAAACAACCATATGATCAATTATTATTTGATCTCAGTTGCTATTGCGAGATATAAGGAATATAATTTGTATGCCAAACCTTTGTACTTGCCAAATGATTCTATACTCATACAAAATTATATTTATGATAATGCCATTAATAATGCCTCTTGGATCAATACGCAAAAAGTAGAATTAAATAAAATACCGCAGGTGATGAATTTTATGTGTAATTCATTTGGCATGTATCCGTTCTTCAAGCAAAAATACGGCCATTGCATGGCTCCTTTTGGTGGAGGAATGGAACATCAAACAATGACGAGTTTAGGATTTTTTGATTATTACATAGATGCTCACGAACTTGGACATCAATGGTGGGGGGATAATGTAACGTGTAAAAGCTGGGGAGACATTTGGATCAACGAAGGGTTTGCTTCCTATTCAGAACATTTAACGGCGCAATATTTAGATCTACCTAACTTTGCGCCTAACTTATTAAGTGCGCATAATAATGTAATGACACAGAATGGAGGAAGTGTTTACTTTACGGGAAACGACACCTTAAACTCAACTCGTATTTTCAGTAGCCGATTAACTTACGATAAAGGAGGTTCTATTATTCACACCTTACGTTTTCTTACTAATAATGATTCGTTATGGTTTCAAACCCTGAGAGGTTTTCAAACACAATATAAAAATAGCACTGCTTCAACAGTTGATTTTACGAATTATTACCAAGCGCAAACCACAATTAACCCAACCCAATTTTTTAATCAGTGGTATTACGGAGAAGGTTATCCAACTTTTAATGTGAGTTGGAATTTTGTAGGAAATACTGCTGTGATAAAATCAACTCAAAGTACTTCTTTCCCTTCTTCTGTACCTTTATTTATCACACCAATGGAATATAAAATTCAGCGCACAAGTGTCGCAGATACTATTGTTCGCGTGATGCATAGCAATACTACAGAGGTTTACGCATTTCCGGTTTTAGGAACTGTAATTGGTGTTACCTGCGATCCAAATAATTGGGTAATCAATAAAGTAATTGGCCCGGTACAAGATGTAACTTTAACTTCCGTTCCCGATCAAATAATTTTGAATTCCAATATCAACATCAGCCCAAATCCCTCAAACGGTATTTATAATTTGAAAATGATGAATGTAAACAAGGCTTCTTATCTTATTACCGACATTTCAGGGAAACTAATTACCAAGGGAAATTGCTATCCGGAAACGCTTATTGATATTTTGGAGGAAGCAAACGGCATTTATATGCTGCAAGTAAAAGATCAAAACGGTAAAATACTTGACTCACGGAAATTGATAAAGAAATAAACATCGCTTAACGCTTATAATAATTTTCTTGTAATTTTTAATCTTACCTTCAGGGTATTATGTGGGATTTCCTCAAAACATTAACCGATCCTCAAAGCATCATTCAGTATGGTGGCCTATGGTTATTGTTGTTTGTGATCTTCGCCGAAACAGGATTATTAGTTGGCTTTTTTTTGCCTGGAGATAATTTGATATTACTTGCCGGAATTCTTTGTAAATCACAACCTACCTTATTAAACGTGAATTTTATCCCTATGGTTATTCTAATGATCATGGCGGCGGTGGTAGGAAATATGTTTGGATATTGGTTTGGTAAAAAAGCTGGCGAACGTATTTATGAGCGCAAAGAAACTTTATTCTTTAAGAAAAAACATTTAGAAGCTACCAATAAGTACTATCAAAAATACGGTGGTAATGCCACGCTTATTCTCGCACGTTTTTTACCGGTGATACGAACCTTTGCCCCAATAATTGCCGGCGTTGTAAAAGTAGATTTCTCAAAGTTCATGGTATTTAACATTGTTGGGGCAGTGCTGTGGATATTTGGACTGGCTTCTATTGGTTATTATTTGGTGACACTTTTTCCTGGCATAACAAATTATATGGGCTATATTTTTATTGCACTTATTATTTTAACCGCTATTCCGGTATTGCGTTTGATCTTTCGTAAAAAAGAAAATTCAGCCGTTTAATTGTAGCCACAATGACGCTAAGCCACGAGAAATCTAAAGTTTTTGGGCGAACTCCACTAAGAGGGTAAAAACATCTTTGTAATCGGTAAGAGGCAAGGTTTTTTCTACATCATCAATATCATGATAAAAAGAAACACCACCTAGCGTATAAATAAAAAATGAAGGTACTCCTAATTCGGTGAACCAATAATGATCGCTATTCTGAGCCTTTCCTCTTTTCTTGATTTCTTTTACCAATTGCTTTTCTTTATTTATGTTCTGGAGCAATTCAAATTGCTTTGTAAAAATGGCACCATTCACCACCATCATACCATCATCGCCTGTGCCCAAAAGATCGAGGTTGATCAAGAATTTTATTTTTTTAAGATCAAACGGCGAATTCACGCTAAAATGTTTTGAGCCCAGTAAACCTATTTCTTCACTCGAAAAAAGAACAAAAACCGTTTTGTATTTTGGTTTAGTAGCAGCATAATGTTTCACAAAGTTCAAAACCATACTTGTGCCACTCGCATTATCATTAGCGCCCGGGAAATAACAATTCTTTCCCATCGCCCCTAAATGATCATAATGTGCTGTAAAAACAATAATCGAATCATTATTCTGCCCTTCTATAAAAGCACCAATATTATTGGCTTTAAAATCTTCTACATAAACCGACTCAATATTCAACTCAATGTTTTTTATGTCATTTGGAAATCGCGATCGTAATAATTCGATCTTGGCAGGCTTCATGTGAAATGAACTAACACTATGCGTTAATTTTTTTACGAGTTTTACCGAGCATGCTTTACTTTTATCTTTGCAAATATAATTTATGCTATCTTTTTTTTCTAAGTCCCATTTCCCCTTAATAGTTTCGCAATTAGGATCAATAATAAAATCTCTCCCGGGAATTAATTTTTTACCGTCTACTTTTACGTCTACTTTTTTAGGAAAGGTATTTACCTGATGCGAATAGGTTTGTAAATAGGTTGAATTAAATAAAGGTTTTGCCTTACTCTTCTCTAATTCTTTCACAATAAAATCAGCAGCGTATTTTTGTCCATTTTTTACATAACCGCGGCCCAAACATTTTTTAGAGGTAAGAAATTTGATAACACTTCTTGTATAATCAATGTCTTGCGCGTTAAGACTAAATGACGTAATTAAAAAAAGGAGAATGATCCTCATTACGCAAAACGATGTTTGCAAAGTTCTCTTAAACGTTTGTAAGTGTCGTTTTGATCTTTCCAATCGTAAACCGACTTTAAACTCAAAAGATACGATTCAGCATCGGCTCCATTGGCACAATTGTTTAATTGATCAATGGCCAAGCCATATTCAGTGGCATTTTGCTGAAAGAGTTCATTAATGAACTGGAATTTTTGATTCAATGAGATTTCGAGTTTCTTATGATTTCCTTCGTTCTTATATTCATTTGTGAGTGTGTCATAAGAAGATGCTTTTAGAACTTCAGGAGTAGACTCTTTTAGATCCTCAGTAACTTTTATCTCTTCTTTTACAAAGCTTGCTTCGCTAACTTTGGAGTGTATGCCAAAGCTTGGAGATATTTCGGTGGTTGTTTTCAAATGCTTGTAAACACTCAATTTTCCTTGGAGATCGAACAACTGTCTTTGCAAATTTTCACAATCGGTCGACGAAGGTTGCACGTTTCCGTCAACAAAAAGCTCTAAATTTGGCAATGTTTCGTGAATGAGATCTTGAAGCTTGCCAAGTGTTTGTTCGATGTTCATACTGTGTAAATTTATCCTTAAATTTAATTTGAATTTATAATATGTTGGCTTACTTTTAATTTTTTGTTGTTAACGCCTTTTAAACAATGTTTGTTGAAGAAAATAGAGCTAGTATGAAGCGTGGATGGATAGAAGTTATCTGTGGAAGCATGTTTTCGGGCAAAACCGAAGAGCTTATCCGGCGTTTAAAACGAGCACAGTTTGCCAAGCAAAAAGTAGAGATCTTTAAGCCAAGCGTAGATACCCGCTATCACGATATAAAGGTAGTTTCGCACACAGGAATTGAAATTCACAGCACGCCGGTTGCATCTAGCTCCAATATTTTTTTATTAGCTGCCGATACTGAAGTGGTGGGAATTGACGAAGCGCAATTTTTCGACGATGAACTTCCTAATGTGTGCAAACAGCTAGCTGATAAAGGCGTTAGGGTTATAGTAGCTGGTTTAGATATGGATTTTCAAGGCAAACCATTTGGGCCAATGCCACAATTGTTGGCCAGTGCCGAATATGTTACAAAAGTTCATGCCATTTGCTTAGATTGTGGTCAGTTAGCTTACGTTTCGCACCGAACTGTGGCCAATGAAAATTTGGTTTTGTTGGGCGAAACAGATAACTATAAGCCTTTATGCCGACAATGTTTTAATAGTTCAAATCCACAAACCTAGTGTATACACTTTCCGAAATAAATTCCATTGTAAAAGGCACGCTTCATGGTATTGGCGAAATGCCATATTCGGTTTTCATTACCGATAGCAGGCAAGTGATCCACAGCGAAGAAGTTTTGTTTTTTGCTTTGGTGAGCGAACGAAATGATGCGCATAGGTACATCGACGAACTTATTGAAAAAGGCGTAAAAGCTTTTGTAGTGAGTAATAAAGAGTTTATTCGCAACACAGCTTCTTTTGTGCTTGTAAAAGATACACTAACCGCTTTGCAGGATCTCGCCGCACATCATCGTTCGCAATTTAATATTCCTGTTATCGGAATTACAGGTAGTAATGGCAAAACCATTGTAAAAGAATGGCTCTACCAATTATTAAAAGAAGATAAAACCATTTGCCGCAGTCCTAAAAGTTATAATTCGCAAATTGGTGTTCCGTTGAGTGTTTTAAATTTAAATAAGATGCATCAACTCGCCATTTTTGAAGCTGGAATTTCTTTACCCGGCGAAATGCAAAAACTACATGATATTATTAAGCCAACGCTTGGTGTTTTTACCTCGTTAGGGCAGGCCCACGACGAAGGTTTTAAAAGCCGAGAACAAAAACTGACCGAAAAGTGGAAATTGTATCGTGGCGCCGAACGTGTAATTGCCAATAAATTTGATGATCCCACCTTGAGGTTTTCGGAAAATATGGCTATTACCATTGGTTCAGGAAATGATAGCACGTATAAATTAAATTATGTTCCGAGCTTAACTAATTCAACAATTGAATTAACTCAAAATGGTAAAAAGGAAACGTATCGTATTCCGTTTATTGATAAAGCATCGCTTTTAAACACTGCTACTTGTGTGGTTACCTTGTTGCATTTGGGATATAACGCAGAGATAATTCAAAAACGTTTAGATCACTTGCAAAGTATTGCTTTGCGTTTGGAAGTAAAAAATGCTATAAATAACTCTATCATCATCAACGATTTTTATAATTCAGATATCGATTCTATACGTATTGCCTTATCATTTTTAAATCAACAACATCGCCGCGAAAAGAAAGTGGTGATCGTTTCCGACATTGAACAATCGGGCAGAAAGGAAGAGGAGTTGTATAAAGATCTGGCGAATTTATTAAGGCAAAACAATATTGATCTGTTGATCGGCATTGGAAATGCTGTTTCAAAAAACAAGGATTTATTTGGAGTAAATGCTATGTTTTACAAAGATGTAGAAGCATTTTTATCCGATGAGAAAAAGGTAAAAGCGCAACTGAACAATTCCAGCATACTTTTAAAAGGCGCACACAGGTTTGATTTTGAGAAGATCAGCAAAACGCTTCAGTTAAAAAGCCATGATACTATTTTAGACATTGATCTTAATAAATTAACGCATAATGTAAATCATTACCGCTCGTTAATTGGCAAACAAACCCAATTAATGTGCATGGTAAAAGCCATGGGTTATGGAAGTGGAAGTAGCGAAGTAGCAAAAACATTGCAACACATTGGCGTTAATTATTTAGCAGTGGCTTATGCCGATGAGGGCGTGGAATTGCGCGACGCCTCTATTAGTTTACCAATTATGGTAATGAGCCCCGAACGCGATTCGTTGGAGGATATTATTAAATACAATTTAGAACCCGAGATCTATTCGTTTAAATTATTAGAAGATTTTATTCATGCTTTAGATAAATTGGGAGTTCAGGAAACTTTTCCTATTCATATAAAAATTGATACCGGCATGAAACGGTTGGGTTTTGAAGCTGAGGACATGGATGAATTGTGCGAAAAACTAAAACGTGCAAAGCAAATTAAAGTAAAAAGTATTTTTAGTCATTTGGTTGGATCGGATAATAAGGACCTTGACAGATTTACCCAGCAGCAAATAGAATTATTTAAAGCCGCCGCCGATAAAATTGAAAAAGCTCTTGGTTATATTACCCTTAAGCATATTTGTAATACAGGCGGCATTACTCGTTTTAAGAACGCGCATTTTAATATGGTGCGTTTAGGAATTGGTATGTATGGTTTTGGTGTGAACGAAGAAGAAAATACTTTGCTTCAAAATGTAAATACATTAAAGACGCGCATTAGCCAAATTAAAAAAGTAAAAACAGCCGAAACGGTTGGCTATAACCGTAATGGTATTGTAGCAAGTGATATGACCATTGCCACCATTCCTATTGGTTATGCAGATGGTTTCCATCGCACTTTAGGAAACGAACATCATGGCGTTTGGATAAACACTAAATTCTGCAAAACCGTTGGCAATATTTGTATGGACATGTGCATGGTAGATATTACCAATGTAAAATGCAAAGAAGGCGATGAAGTAATTGTATTTGAAAGTAACGAGCAAGTAAACCAAATGGCCAAGGTGATGAATTCTATCCCTTATGAAGTGCTTACTAATATTTCATCAAGGGTAAAGAGGATCTATACGCAGGAGTGACCAGTATTGTTTTCTCGACGCTATCTACACCACGCCCTGCCATTGCCAGGCACTCAACATCATATCATCAATGTTAAGTTTTGCTGTCCATCCCAAATCGTTGCGGGCTTTAGTGCTGTTAGAATAAATTTCAATCACATCACCTGAACGGCGTGGCCCAATGGTATAATTTAATTTTAGGCCGGTTACTTTTTCAAAGGCTTTTATGGCTTCTAATACGCTTACGCCATTGCCGGTTCCTAAATTATAAACCGAATAATTTTGTTTGGCGTTACCGCTAACCAAAAATTCTAATCCTTTTAAATGCGCATCGGCAATATCACTTACGTGTACATAATCTCTTATACAAGTGCCATCGCGCGTATCATAATCATTGCCATGTACGGTTAACGAATTTTTTCCGGCCGCAGTTTGGGTAATAATAGGAACTAAATTGCTGGGTTTATTACTGGAGAGTTCTCCATTTAAACCACTCATGTGCGCACCAACAGGATTAAAATAGCGCAAAGCAATGCTTTTTAAAAATGGTTTTGCAGAACAAAATTCGGCTAACATTTCTTCGCCCACCTGTTTTGTATAGCCATAAGGCGAAGCAGCTTTTTGTAATGGTGTTTCTTCGGTAACAGGTAATACGTTTGTGTTTCCATAAACCGAACACGACGAAGAAAAAATAAAATGTTTGATTTGTTTGTGTTCGCATATCTTTAAAATGTTTACTAATGATCCAATATTGTTGTGGTAATATTTCAAAGGATCTTCTGTACTCTCGCCAACCGATTTAAAGGCTGCAAAATGTATCACGCCTTCAATATCATCAAAATGATACAGTGCCGTAGAAAGTTTTTCAAGATCGCACAGATCAACATTTATTTTTGTAAAATTCTTTTTTGAAATGTTTTCTATGCGCTCGTAACTTTCCTCCGATGAATTGGAGAAATTATCAAGGGAGATCACATGATAATCTGTTTTTTCCAGAAGCTCAATGATCGTATGAGAACCAATATACCCGGCTCCTCCGGTAACTATTACATGTTTCATAACGCTTTATTCAGCGTGCTCCGAATCGTTACTCCTTACTAAAAGAGGTTCTTCCCTGGCAAGCTCTTGGTTAAAAATTACTTTAGCCAAGATAGCCTTTTCTGCGTTGGTAAAATAATTTTCCTTCACTTCTATAATGTTTCTTTCGGCATGAAACGTAAGTTCTTCGTAAGTGCTATGCCCTGGTAAACAATTGGCTTTATCCAAGTCATCCAGATGAAAGGCACCAATGATCAACAAAAGTTCGTCGGTATAGTTCCAAGCAGTGGCGTAACCTGCTTGCTTAAGGCCTACACACCAATTATAATGGTCGGTTATCTTCAATTTAAACAAATGAGCATATCTTGGACGAGACACCAAGAACATGCTGTGATCATTATACGAATCTTCAACGCTATTGTATTTTCTAAAACATTCGTTAAGCGAATCATCGTTAAAGGTGTACGAATCACCACCCCATTCGTTATGGCATTTTATGCCAAACTGATTATTGGTGGCTTTTGCTAAATTACTAATTCCAAAACCGCTTTCTTTAATGGCCTGCGCCATAATTACGCTAGCCGGAATACAGTATTTTGCCATTTGCTCTATGGCTAGTTCTTTATGCTTTTCAATATAAGCCTTTATCTTTTCAGTACGTGATTGTGAGAAACCCGCATTACAATATAAGATGCACCCTACGAAAAAATAATAAAACACTATGTTTCTAGCAGCAGCTAAGTTTTGGAATATCATCCATGCAAAGATATTTCCGTATCATTTTTATATTTTAACTTCTTGGTTTTTATATCAACAAGAGGCTCTTTACAACTAACCTCTTTATAATTAAGAGATATTTGGGCAGTAGACTATAAAAAAACATGAATTTTGAACGTATTTTGTGTATTTAGCGAAAAGAGACCCCGTTCCCGCTTCTTATAACCCATATATGGGTTAGTGAATGGTTTTTTAATCTGTTAACAATTGCCTATTTTTAAGCATTAAACTAACCGTAAAAAACAGGGTCAAACTATGACCAAACTAAAAATAGAGAAAATGAAAAAGACCATTATTACATTAGCCGTAATTGCAGGATTTAATACTGCAGTTTTAGCACAAGAAGTTACTGCAACTCCCGGCACAGCGAAGGCTACAAAGAAAGAGTTAAATCCTGAAGAGAAATCTAAAAAAGGGGCGAATCATGCTGAGAAAAAATTAGGTTTAACAGCTCAGCAAAAAGCCGATTGGGAAGTAGCCGCTTTAAAACGCGCTTTGGTAAACCAGCCTTTGCACGAAAAATTAAAAGGGTCAACTACGCCTGAAGAAAGACAAAGCATTCATAAAGAAATAAAAGCAAACAACGACGCTTTTGAAACATCGGTAAATTTCTTTTTAACCGCAGAGCAAAAAACAAAATTTGCATCCATGAAGGAAGAAAGATTGAAAGCCAAAAAGAAAGAAATGAAGAAAAATTTTAATGAGGCTCATGTAGATTACGGAGATTAATTTTTAAATTGATAATGATTTGAAAAGCCTTGCAGGAGTGTGAGGCTTTTTTATTTTTTGTAACAAAGGCACCAAGACGCAAGGAACGTACTAATCTTCGCGTCTTGGTGCCTTTGTGGCTATTAAAAACCTTAACTTTACACCCTTGGCCGGAATTTATTTACATATCCCATTTTGCAAACAAGCTTGCACCTATTGTGATTTTCATTTTAGCGTAAACATGGCCGCTAAATCAGATCTTGTAAAAGCAATTTTATTGGAGATAGATCAACGTAAAGAATATTTAGAAGGAGAAGAGATCGAAACTATTTATTTTGGCGGAGGAACACCAAGTGTTTTAAATGAAGATGAATTGAATTCTATTTTGCAAAAAATAAATAAGGAATTCAAAGCTGTAAAAAATGCAGAAATCACTTTGGAATGCAATCCGGATGATATTAACGAGGAAAAACTAGAGCAATTGAAAAACTCGGGCATTAATCGATTAAGCATAGGTTTACAAAGTTTTAATGAAGAGGAATTAAAATGGATGAACCGAGCGCATAGTGCCACCGAATCGTTTAACTGCGTAAAATTGGCGCAGGATAAAGGCTTTGAGAACATCACCATTGATCTTATTTATGGTTCTAAGTTTCAGAGCAGGGAAAGCTGGAAGAAAACTTTGCAAAGCGCTTTGAATTTAAATGTGCAGCATATCTCGGCTTATAATTTAACCATAGAATCAAAAACAAAATTAGGAGTAGATCACAAAAAAGGAACTGAACCTGGAGTTTCGGAAGATTTGAGTTCGGAGCAATTTAAAACGATGATAGAGTTATTGCAAAAAAATGATTTTGTGCATTACGAGATCTCTAATTTTGGAAAAGAGAATTATTTCTCAAAACACAATAGCAATTATTGGAAGGGTGCGAAGTATTTGGGTTTAGGGCCATCTGCACATTCGTTTAATACCGAAAGCAGGCAATGGAATGTGTCAAGCAACAGTGTCTACATTCAAAAAGTAAATGTCAATGAAGTTTATTCTGAAAAAGAAGCATTAAGCCCTCAAGAACACTACAACGAGTATATTTTAACCCGATTGCGAACTATTTGGGGTTGTGATACAAAGGAAATTGAACAACGTTTTGGAAAGGAAGTTCTTGTTTCTTTTGAGAGCACAGTAAAAAAACATCAAAAATATTTTGATTCAAAAGATGGCATTATCACCTTGAATACCGAAGGAAAACTGCGAGCTGATTTTTTGGCGAGTGAGTTTTTTAATTAGTCGTCCCTCAAAAACTCTGTAAGCCTTGTTATTATTGAGTTTGTTTAAAAATAGTGCGATAAAAAGCTACCGAAAAAAGTAAAAAAGGATTAAAAAAGGGGCAGATGTTTTTAATTGTAAATTAAACCGTAAAGCTGCGCCCAGGATAGAACGAAAAGCCTTGTTTAGGGCTTTGCTTAATGTTTGCGCTACGAGTAGGCTTCGCTTTTTCTGCGCAGACCCCGCAGTGCGACAAACATAGCAAAGGACAAACAAGCTTGAAGTGATAGC
>Ga0163149_10000408_pt1 | contig 56376 bp, 22 predicted proteins | sample OliLakLV19MP5G1_FD_148604 | JGI IMG/M metagenome (GOLD analysis project Ga0163149, IMG submission 148604) | Freshwater microbial mat bacterial communities from Lake Vanda, McMurdo Dry Valleys, Antarctica - Oligotrophic Lake LV.19.MP5.G1 | ecosystem: Environmental > Aquatic > Freshwater > Lake >...
ATCTTCAATCCAAGATAAAAACTTTACGTGCCACCACTTGCAATACTAAAGCAGCCTGATATCATAATAAGAAGATGAGCACCCAGAGCCATGATCATCAAATTTCAACTACGCTAGAGACATCCCCGATTGTCATGCTAATGCCGCCGTTGCCCGGCTGATTGCCCGCTGTTGCCGGTTCTGTGTACAGAAAAGCAACGACTGACAGAGATAAAGCGATTTTTAGCAGATGTTTCACAGGCGTGCTCCGGCAAGTAGCGTTATGTTACCACCCTTCAACCCGTAACCGTTCGTGCTGCCGATCCACAGGCGCGAGAGCCGCCAATTCGTCGCTATAAAAATTGTTTCAGTCGCCAACCTTCCGTAAGCCGCCAGTGCTAAAACAAATCATTGCTGAGCGGCGCAGTAAGTTCGTACAGAAGCGGATACTCAGAAACAAGAGTTAGAGAATCGCCGGCTATTTGTGCGAACTTTGAGCTTGGTAGAGAAATCTTTCCACCCGACGTTTCGACGACGATAGTTTCGGCAAAAGGCATGAGGATTGGAGCTTCGCCAGTCTTGATATGGACTTCTTCGTAGAAGCAACCATCAACGTCGAAGACTTCATAAGGCACTATCTTTTTGTGATTAACGACTTGATCGAAGTTGGACTCAAATTCATCAAGGAAACTGGTGTACACCTGCAAATTGTTTGTGATGCGGAGCTTGTTGAATTCTTCAAACAGCGCATGCTCTGGAGCTAGCTCGCTCGGGAAATAGTTATTATCTTCATCGAGGCTCAGCATCTCCGGGCACAAATAATCTTCTCGATCCTCGCACTCGGCGATTATCTCGAGCGCTCGTTTAAGCCCATAAACATTGTCGCTCCCGGTCACAATAATCGTATTTTTTGCAGGAATAAAAACAGTCGGAGTGCCTAATACTTTTAACTCGGCGATGATGCTTGGAAAAATGAGATTTGATGAACCGTAGATATCATCACTTTCAAGAATGTAGATGCAGTCTTCTGGGTGTTCTTCATCTTCATCCACTTGCCAGGTAAGCGGAGGACGTTTCTGCATATTGTCGTAAGCTACTTCAAAAGCGTCGTCCCAAGACACGCCCCACTCCGAGAATTGCGCCTCGTTGATAGGGAAAATGTAGTCGTTTTCGTCTATGGCGAGCAGTGTCGTCAGATGGTTTCCCACAAGAATCTGCGGATATCCAACCGTAATTTTCGCGGTTGGTTGTATGGGATAAAATCGACGCTCCCTGAACACTGGGAAAATCATATCTTTGAGCGCTTCAAACGGCTTTATGTCTACGGGTTCGAACAATGGCCGCAACAGCCGTTCAACGACTTCAGATTTCTGCTCTACCGTTTCTGAATTGTTATAAGAGGCGTACGAATTTGCGAGATTGAATGAAGCGACAATTCTTCCGCGATCGTCCTTCTGTCTGATCGCGAAATCTTTTTGATCGATATGAAGTGTTTTTCCATCGATGCCTTTTTTGCACAAGGCGTCAGCCACAATGAGGCTATAATCGTCTTTCGAAACGTTAGTAGGCATTGCGATTCTCCATTTGCTCCGTGATCAGGCGATTTATCCTACAAACAAAATTAGATGCGGTCTTGCGGATGGGAGAAGTCGTGTTATGCAAAGTCGAGCGATGGGGCCGGTCGATGTTTGAATAGGTCGCTCAAGCAAGCCTAATTTTTGATTACGGCAGAGCTAAATGTCTTTGTAAGCATTATTGTAAGTGTATGTACGAGAATGCAATACCTGACATGCCTGAAGATCGGTCGACTCAATTTAAAGACTTTGAACAGCTGACGCTTTCCAGTCAGCTTGAACATTTAACGCAGGCTCTGGAGTCTCATCCGGCGATCGAATTGATTCAGCTTTGCGCTCCGGGCAGAGATCCAGCCCCGCTGTCCTGGTTGAGCAGGCAGCTGCTGGAGCGCGGTTGGTTTCGCGACAATGGACACCAGGAGTGGTTTGCTGCATTTCTGATCGAGCTTCCTGAAACGGCAGTCAATAAGCTGTTGAAGGCGATGGTGGCAACTCCCCCGGCAGGGGACGAGTTGTCGTCAGGCGAATGGCGTCAATCTCTTTGTCAGGTCTTGCTGCGTTCGCTTCGTTTGGTTCCACTCACAGCATTGTCATCAATGTGTTTGATTGATCGAACACTGAAACATCATTTTCCGGAAGAACGTGAGTCACACCTCAATCAACTCTTCCAGGAGATTGAAAGCCAAATTAGGTCCGGACAACCTGAAGCGATTCCACTCTCGTTGCTTGCACAGATGACGTCGACGGCAGTAGCTCGTCTCGAAGAAATCGCGGCTTCCGTTGATGAACGTTGTCTGGCATTGTTTCAATCACATCGAAAACATCTCGCCCAGGAAGCAATTCAAATTTTGGAGGACGCACCAAAGGCGGTGTCACAGTCCAATGCGGAAGATCTGCTTGCTCGAAGAGTTTACACGGACCCTGGACACTTCCTGATCGAACTGCTTCAAAACGCCGAGGACTCCGGAGCCAAGGTCTGGCGGGTGGTTTGCGACCGCGACAAAATGGTGATTTGGCATGATGGTATTCCTTTCGATACAAGAGATCTTGTTGGAATCACATCGATCGGACAGACGACGAAGAGAAAACAACAGATCGGATTTTTCGGCGTTGGCTTCAAATCGGTATATGAAGTCACTGATAGGCCGCAGATCTATTCTGACGTTTACAACTTTGAAATCGCCGATGTTTCGATTCCAAAACTACTTGCTCAACGCCCATCATATCTACCTTCGAGTGGGACCGCTGTGGTTTTACCATTGCGAGGAAACCTTGATGATGAACGATCGCCTAACGCGTTGTTCGAAAAAGGAGCGGCGCTGGATTCATGTGTTCTTCTAACTCTCCGCAGTATAGATGAAATTGAATTTCGCTTAACTGAAGCCGCAGGTGGTCCACTTCAACACACCCTGATTGAATGCGCATCTGAAAGTGGAACCTCTATCAGGCATGAGCCCTCTGGTACCATCGTCGACTACTTGATTCAAGATGACGAATATACATTCTCTGGCGTCGCGCGCGAGGCGGGCAGACCGGATCGAACGAAAGTCATGGTCGGGATTCTTCGAGATGAATCTGGGCTTCCACATCCGCTGCCGGAAACAGCAGCTGAAGTATACAGCTATCTGCCGACCCGAGAGCAGCCCGGTTTGCGCTTCTTCGTGCAGGGTCACTTCGATGTGCCTGTGGACCGTGAGAGAATCTCGCCGGATTCTATGTGGAACCGATGGATTGTTTCGCAAGTCCCACTTCAACTTGCCAGGATTGCTCAGAAGATAAGCAACGATCAAAACTCCACGGCTGCAGCTGGATTTATTGATATTCTTCCATTGAAAAGCGATTTGCCCAACGCACCATTTGCACAAATTCCGACCGCATTGCCTGGCGTGTTGAGCCACATTGAGTTTGTCCCGGTTGCTGTGAATGGACGCACTGGCAAGCTGGTTGCGCCGGTCAATGTAATCGTTGCAGAGCCCTCCATAGTCAGTCTTTTTGAAAACGATCAGGTCGGCAACGAACGCTTTTTCTTGAAATCGGATTTGTCCGGCAGGCACCGTGAGATTTTACTGGAACTGGGAGCTACGAATTTTTCGACCGCCAGTCTGATCTCGTATCTGGAGAAACGATTGACTGATGAAAGCGTTGACATTCCCGACTTCATGCAGAGCCCATCGAAGTTAGCAGATCTGTATGACTTGCTTTTGACCGAACTTGAATTGCTCGATCGTCAGGGTGAAAAAGACCTGCTTATTTCGATGCTCAAAATCTTGAAGGCACTGCCTCTGGTGCCGGATTCTCAGGGGAAGCTTCGCACTTCTTCAGATGTGGTGCGAGGGACGGAAGTAATTCGCAAAATCTATGCCAGTTCGCGCCACTTCATCGACCCGCGTCTTGAGGAATCCAATGCAAGAACCTTTGCTTTCTTCGAAAAAGTTTGTGTTGAAAAACTTGATCTCGAGTATCTGGTATCAGACCTGGAGAAAAACATTGGAGTCTTGAATGGTCCTCTAGAACTTCCACGAGCCTCGTTTCCAAACGATGAAGATTGCCTGGATACAATTCTCCAAGCGTTTGTCTCGGCTGACTGGAACGTGCTTCAGAGAGTTGCTCAATTGCCTCTGTTTCGCTCCGCGGACGGAAAGTTTTATCCCATTGCGATCAATACCGATGATAAAAAGGGGGTGCTCAATGCAAACAATTCCTCGGCAAGAGACATCGCTAACTTTTACGGCACCGCTCGACCAATTGCAGAACCGCGTATTTACGAGCCAGCGTTCCAACAGAGTTCTAGTTTTGATCCCGCTGACAAATCCAACCAGAAATCTCCGTATCAAATCCTTTTGGAGCGCTTGCCTGTACCCGGATTGACCTTGTCTGTCTTATCAGATGATTTGCAATCCCATTTGTTCAAAACGGATCTGGATACACTGCAAAGACTTCATGAACTGCTTGAAAAACATGTTGAAGATATTTCAGATAAAGTAAGCAAGCAGCTCGTGCAATTGTCAATCTGGCCGGATCGCGATGCCAAAGCGCGCTCGTTGTCCGGCGAAAACAGGGTTTTTATTCCAGCCGACGATACGATCTGTGAGATTTTTTCAGATGCCCCATTTCTCGATAAGGTCATAGCGGCAAGACAACATTCTTTAAACATGTCGATCCCGGCGGTCTCGGTCAACCAGGTGATCGAGGCTCTCTCTCCGGACGCTGAGCCGCCCTTGCTAATCAATTATGCACCTGAAGAGGTAGAGCGCGCACTTCGATACGTTCTCAATCATGTCCAGCATGTGGATTCCAGTGGAATAAAAACGCTTAAAGAGAAAGCCGTATTTCTGACCGACTGCGGAAAAGTTCTGCCGTTGCCACTACTCTCGAAAGCGGAGTCACCGGAGCTGCGAGCCATTTACGCACAGTCCGAAATTAGAAGCTTTGTCGATGAAAACGGCAGCAGCTGGATTTTAATTCGAGAACTTGGTTTAGAAAACTCATTAACGTCAGCTAATTTGGAACTGTTGGCAGAAGATCTGGAGGCTGATCTTGCGGTTGAGCAAAAACTGCGAAATTGCGAAACGGGTTATCGAGCTATTCTTCTGTATGTTTCTAAAAGAGTCGACAAGATGACGCGCCAGCTCACTCTTCGTTACGCAAAATTTTCGATTTATCCAGACACTACAGGTAGTACCGGTTCGCTGTCGAACGATCGATCCGATCGAAGTCCGAATTTCGTATACCCGGCAAATGGTCGAAGTCGCAAAGTATTTGCTTTGACAGCCGTACGCCTGCTTAATGCTGAGATTGAAAGCATTATAAGACCGCTCATTGTCGCTGCCAAAATTCCGGACGCCGGATTGGACGTTCTTGTCGATTCACTGATCGAGCATCCGGTTACTGATGGAGATTCGCTCGACCTGATCCAGGAATTGTTCGTCGAGCGGAAGTACGAATTACAAGAACTCTTTCCATCGGTCGATCGACACTCGCGCCCCAATCAAAGTTTAAACAGACTGCTAATCTGGAAGACATTGAGCGGCCAGTGCAAGGGTGCTGACGAAATCATGGGCGGCAATCTTTCAGAATTGTTCGAATCTGGAACGGCCGAGAACGACGATTTGCTCAACGCTTGCGTGAAGCCGGACGCCCTGAGAAGACTAAAAGATCTGGCACCATTGATGGTAGCGATCGAACCAGAGACTTTTCTTGCTAATTTGATTAAGCGCACATCAAAAACCGGTCAACCACTCTCAACTCAGCCTTATTTTCTCTCCTCGATAGAACGCGTAATCCGCTTGTATGAGGTGGCTGGAGCGAGAGGCAAGGTCGAACTTCCCAGTATTGACGCTAACGGAAATCTCACTTTCGCAAAGCTCTTTTACACAGACAGTGAAACATTGGTGCTGTTGAGCAATTTACCGGTTCTGGAGCAGGTCTTGCATGCTGATTTAACCGCATACTTCGAACTGTTGAAGGATAAACCAACTCAGTTGAGTGGTATTCGAAATCAGGTGGCGAGGCTGTGGAACAAAGTAGTGTCGACGCACGATGCTGGTTCTTTTTTAAAGCTGCCGCCTGATGTCGTCATTTCAGCCCTTCCGGCAGACAGTGACGCGACCAGGCGTTCTCGATTTTACCGATGGCTCGTTAGTAACAAAATCGCTGTTTTTGGAGACAAAATCTGCGTTGCAAAACTACTGGAGACACCGCTGTTTCAAACCAGGAAAGGCAACCTGGTTAAACCGACCGATCTCGTCTTTGATGAGGACATGCCGGACCTTGGAATTGACTGGCTCCCTGGAGAAGAGATTCCGAAACCATTGATCGATACGTTCAAGATTCATCTCGATGTCGGCCGCTTAAATGTAGATGAATTGATTCGACGCCACGTCGTCCCGGCTTACGAGGCTGCCACCGAAGGTGGTGATCCGGTTCAGGCGGCCAATCTCTTGAGTTGGCTGGCAAAGCGGCTGATTAATCGTTCCGAATCAGAAATCAGGAGATTGCTAAAGGGCAAGAAAAGCGCAAGCATAAAATTGGAAGCATCGGATGGAAGCTTTCACCTTCCTCAAAATTTGCTCTTGCCTGCTGCGGAAATTCGTTTTGATGTGCGGGAACTCTGGGACGAGCTTCCTCAGCCGTCAGAGCTGCGATACAGCGATGATGTCTATCCATTTCTAGTTTCTCTGGGCGTTAGCACCACTCCCACTATTGATGTTGTTTCGGGAAAATTAGATTCGATTACCACGCGCGGTCAATCCTTAGCTCTTGCACGCATCATCTATTACTTCAGACAGCTTTACGGAGAGGGGCTATATAAAACGATTCCCTCCATTCGAACGTCAGCTTGGTTGAGTAATGGCGATGGTGTATTAAAGTCGGCCCGTGATCTTTACGTCCGTTCTTACGAAATTGAAACGCTGATCGGACCATTCACGGATTTGTACATCGACAAAACACAAGAAGATATCTTGGGACGAGATCTGGTCAGAGGACTGGGTTTTAAACAAATCTCTTCGGTACATAAGAATGAGGTTCTCAATCACCTGCAATATCGCGCCAAAAGGAAAGAACCGATTTCACAGCGAGCTTATAGTTGGTTAGATCTTTCCGCTTCTCAAGGCGATCTTACGGCAAAAGATTTTAGTGCAGTCTTTTATGACCAACCGTCCATCCTCACTGACGATGGTGAATACGAACTCCACACCAAAGTGATTGGTACCAGGGCATTCCATCTCTTTGGAAATCTTCGGGGATATTGGACCGGGGGTTGGAGGCAGTATCCCGCACTCTGCAAACTGCTCGGCATCAATGAAGGCACCGCACCACAGGCGGTGAAAAACTTTGTCGAGGAGGTTGGCAATGAAATTGCGAAAAACGGTTCCAAAGATTTGCTAAAGCGTGAACCCGCACTTCCGCTGATGTTAACCAGTTGCTTCGCTATCTTGAGTAAAAAGGGAATCACGATTTCGCGAGATCTGCCGGTCATACCTGCGCTTCATAAGCAGACGATCGAATTACTTCCCGCATCAACTCCGGGGATCTACTGGAGTGATACGCCCACCTTGGAAACGCTTTTCGCCAACGTCGGGAAGCTTTACCTTGCCCGCCGCAGCACAACGGACGAGTCTGAGGATGTTGATGCATTTTATACATCGATGGGCGTGCTTCGACTGCGCGATACCTACAAAGTAGTTGGGGCCAAGCGCGAGGGAAGCGATCGTTCGGCTGAACTGGCGCAGCCAATTGTCGCTTTGCGGCAGGTTCTTCGCGATTTGGTCCGGATCATTCCTCGAATTCAACTTGAGCGTGAGCTCAATCCTGATACGACTTGGGTGTACACAAAACATTTGAGAACTTTGTCTGCATCCGGTTCCATAAAAGCCGTCGAAAATTTGAAAGTTCGTTACGTCCTGCCCGGAGTTGGTGAAGTGGAAGTCGATCGACCGGCTGCCTATGATACCGTGCGCGGTGAACTCCTGATCGACACAAAGGTGCTTGCCGATCCCGATCTAACTGGTCTGTCAGAGGGTCTGCTTCCCGCAATCATCGAGGGTCCATCGGCCGAATCTTTTGTCGATTTGTTCGAAATACTTCTGGCTCGCAGAACTCAGGACGACATGAGTGCCTATCTCAACCGTCGACATTTCGCGGAGGCTCACGTTGCACCCTCAAGTGTCGATCGAATTGCTCAACGTATAGGTGAATTGCTGGACTATGGTCTTGCAGAAAAATTAGCTAAACGCTTTTCGGTATTCGACGGACGCTCTATACAAAAGTGGCGCGAGCCGGAATTGATCAAAGAAATTGAAGGATTAGCCGCAGGTGATCCGGACCAAGTGGCAGCCCAATCTGTGATCAAAATGTTGCGATCGGTTGGCATAGACACGCCCGAAGCCGACCTTGAAGAGCTGCTGAAAAGGCTTCTATTAGCGCCTACCATAAGCGACTGTTCCGAATTGCTCGTAGTTCAATCGAAAGGAAAAACTGATGCGCGCGATGAGACCGTCAGCCGAAAATCAGACCGCAATGGTGACAATGGCGCAGAATCTAGTTTCGACAAACCAGCGCCGTTAGGTCTGGTGCCGGACAAGCAGATAAAAAACTCGTCCGATGGTTCCGCGATTTCGAAGAGTTCAGCTTCTCACTCAACGGCTCCGCCGCAAGACGGTATCAAGGATTTTTTCGGTAGACTGTTTGGCAGAAATCAAAATGATTCTAAGCAGACGCCAGGGGAAGTTCAGAAGGCGAATACTAGTAGCAACCTGCCGTCAACCAGATCGGAAGATAAGAAAGAAGACGCCGTCGATATTCCTGAGTGGATGGTCGGAAATTATTTTTCTCCTAAGAAAACAATACCATCGCAAATGTGGGCGACCTATCGGAACCTGAAGATGATGGAAACGATGCCGAGAAAAGCATCTCTTTCCTTTTCACCCGGACGTATTCCGGCGCCATATCTGTACGCTGTCAGCACGCTTGGTGCCAGCTTCAATCCAATTCTCCAGTCATGGACGTTTGGTCGATCGGCGCAAAAATACTTTGTAACCCCCGGCGAGGCTTCCGGTCGAATAGTGTCATTTTCCGGTCATTTGTTTGCCGGTAGAAGCCGTTTGCCAATTCCGCTCTACAGTAGACTGGTAGGTTCTGTCACCGTCGGCAGTGGCATTTTAAATTCGATCACTCACGACGAAATTGGAGTAACAGTCGATATTGAAGGCAGTGGTCTTATAGAGATCAAGTACGATGTAGAAACTCAAATCGTTCCGCAACTTAGCGCCGAGATATCGGCACTGGCCTCTCCCGACAGGGCACTCATAACTCCCACGGTTGCCATGCACACCTTGCCCACAAAGGTCGTTGACTGGATCAAGTTGATGAACTCGTCCCATCTATCGGAAGCAAAGCGCGCGCTTGGGGCACAAGATTTCATCCGCAGTAATTACCAATATGACGGTGGATTTTTAGATCGAGAAGATGTCAAAGCCAAACGCGGTAAACTTTCCATACTTTCCGGAAATCATCATCTCGAGCTACTCCACGCATCGGGTGACGGTGAAGTATTAGGTCGAGGCGTTTGTTACGAACTAAACGTTTTGCTGGTCGAACTCCTTCGTCATCTGAAAATTCCTTCGTTGATTGCGACTGGTTGGGTACTCGACGAAGGTGTAGTCGACTTATCAGATCACTTATTTGCATTGGCATTGCTCAATTCCGAAGACGGTCCATGTCTTTTACCATTGGACGCGGCGGCAACAGACAGAGGACCGATTCGAACAGTTCATCGCCGAAGTTTTCCAACTCCGCCAAAAGATTTGACTGCCAGACCGTCGATTCCGACAGTGAAGGGTTCTTGGAACATCAGCCCAAAGGAGCCGCATTGTGCCACTGCCGGTGGTGCAGCACCCGAAATTGATTCAGAACCAAGATCGATCAACAAGTCTTCCTCGAAAGGCAAGGTGCCTGGGGCAAAGATGCCTAGTGTAAGGTTTCCTGATGTAGCACCTGGCAAATCCGAAAACCACATATCCAGATTTTTAGACTCTTTCAGTGATCGCAAAAAAACGTCCGAAAACCCCGAACAAATAACGGTATCCAAATCTCAATCTGACGCACGCATTGCGCAAGAGCGCACAGCGAGGAAACAGTTGGAGCAGGCTTTAGAAAAAGAACGCCTTATGCGTCAACGTGCGGAAACTAGCCTTGGTGAGGAACGTCGTCTTCGAAAAATTGCAGAGGATCGAATCGCGGTTTCTTCCCCGACTGCTCCCTCTGAGAACGACATTGTCGAAGGTCAGGAGCTACTGAAACAAAACCAAAACGACATAGACTTTCGAGTCGCGGAGCCGCGTCGGCAAGCGGAAGAATTCAACTTGCTCTGCAAAGCCTATGACCTGACAATCGACGCACTCGGTCTGGAATCAAGCGCCTACCCTATGGGCAGCGAAGGTCTTCGACAAAAACTGATCAAGCTCCTCGGCAGCACCGCAGCGCTAGATACTTTCCTGCGTGTCCTACGCGGCGAACAAACCGAAGCCGACACGTTAACCCCGGAATTAAAATTCCTCGAAGACCTTCGACTTATAGAACTTGAAACCGTACCCACCGTGCGTATTCACGTGGTGGATTCTGCTTCCGAAGATGACTAGTCTTAGGCCACGTGAAATTAGTGCCATGCTCCGACCCCCCTAAACAATTTTGGATACAATCTCGGAGAACTATGAATTTTATCGCGCGTTTGTTTAACGTTCTTCTTGCGCTCGGAAAGATTACTGTTGTACGCCCAAACCGATTGGACTTCGGTAAAGCTGTTTATGAGCGGACCGCGGCCGGATTATCTGCCAACGCGTTCAAGTTAAAAAGGACCAATCTGTTTCGTTTTGGTCGGACTAAACGTCGTTTTTGCTGAATTGAACGATATCTGGGGAAAATGCGACATACGAAGCGAAGTTACGGGTATGGACTATTGTGACCGTTCAAGAACAAAATCATGGAAGAAAAGAACAAAGATAGAGTACGGCTTTCTGATCCGGTCGAAGTAAAGTTGCGCCAGTCCAGTCAAGATGAACAGGCAAGCGATCAGGCTAAGTTAATCGATCATACCGAGATTACCACTGACGATCTGTCCAGCGCCGCGTGTGATGTCAGTTCGACTGTTGTCGGGCAGTCTCTATTGGATGGCAGATATCAGTTTATCGAACACATTGGCCAGGGGGCGATGGGAGTAGTTCACAAAGCGCTTGATACTGCGACTGGTTCCTTTGTCGCTATAAAGGAATTAAATGCGGATGTAGCAAATGATGACGTGGCAATGAAGCGTTTTGAACACGAGATGGATTCTTTAGCCAAGCTGAACCATGAGCGTGTTGTGAGCGTTTATTCGCATGGTATCAGTGAAAAAGAAGCACCATATCTGGTGATGCCCTATCTCGGTAATCAGACTCTGGCAGATCTGCTCGAGAAGGAAGGACCGCTCGAAGAAGCCAGAGCGATCAGGATCTTCGTTCAAATTTGCGAAGGGCTCTCGTATGCCCACGGACAAGGAATTATCCATCGTGATGTTAAACCCAGCAACATAATAGTAGATTCGAGCAATCCTGATATCGACATTGTTCATGTCGTGGATTTCGGTATAGCAAAAATTGTTGAAAGCACCACAAGCAATACCATGAGTCTCACCAAAACCGGCGAGGTGTTTGGTACGCCGACATACATGAGCCCAGAGCAGTTTCAAGGGACGGATCTCGACAAGCGCACCGACATCTATTCGTTGGGGTGTCTGATGTATGAGGCGCTGACCGGACAACCGCCGTTTCAATCAATCAATCCTATACAAGTTGCAGTAAAGCATTTGAATGAAGAACCTGCGCCAATTGAAAAACCCGTTTCGGAGAGTCTTTCGAAAGTGACTTTGGAATGTCTGAGAAAAGATCTTAACGAACGGTACAAGTCTATCGATGATCTTCTATCGGATTTGAAAGCGGTCCAAGCGCGGAAAACGCCTCACCTCGCCGCAGAAGGCTCGCTGAAAAGAACCAAGGAAAAAGCGAGGAAGCTTTCGAACCCCGCGATGATGGCCCTGGTTTTGTCGCTTGTCTATGGATGCGCATTCGTTGAGAACATAACGATCGCCAATAGTTTAGATGGGTTGAATCTGGACCCTATAAGCAGCGGGCTCTTGGGTTGCATAAACTTGCTGCTTTTCGTGGCGATTAGCATCGAACTCCGGACGGCTTTAAAAAACAACACGGATCGAATAGATTTTGCAGACAAGATGGCAATCGCGTGGGCAGTGATGCTTATCTTGATGTACGGAATCAGCGCTGTTTTGTTCTTGGTGCCAATAGGTCAGCCGGTCGCCGACCTGCTCTCGCCTGTTATGGTTTTGTCGCTTATAGGTGCTGGAGTTGGCTCGATATTGTTTTTAGTATATGGCCTCCTCCAAGAATCACGGTGGTCCAGATCGCTAGTGTTGCCTTTGGGATTTCTGATCTTCGGATGCGCGCTCTTTGCGGTTCCTGACTTTGTTCCATTTGCGGGCTCGCACAGTGCAAACATCCACGCGCAACTTCTGGCAGACCGCGCACCGCAATCTGCCAAACTTCTTGCTGCATATTCGAACGTAATCAAGCCTTCGAACACTGATGGATATGTGATCCGCGCGAAAATTATGGCGCACAAGGAGAAGCAGCCGGAGAAAGCGCTGGAGGTTTTGAATCAAGCTATTCGATCTTCCGACAAACCCTGGGATGCTTATTTAGAAAGAGGCATCGTGTATCACCGTCTGGGTGAAGATTCCAAAGCGATTGATGATTTGAGCCGAGTCGTCAATTCAAATGAGTGGCTTCCAAAACGACAGGATTTTGGAGCTGCGTATAGTGCCCGCGGAGAAGTTTACTTCGATATGAAAAACTATAGAGCGGCTCTGGCGGACTACAATCTGGCGATCAGCGACACGAAGAAAGAGAACGCTGCCCTTTATCTTAAGCGCGGTTTTACCCATGCCGCTCTTGGTGATTACGAACACGCGGCTATCGATTTCCTGTCAGCAGAGCAAGTCGAAAAATGCGCCAATTCGGAAACTTTCCGTTACACGCTAAATCTTCTCAATTTTAGACTTACCGATCAGGAAAGAAACGCAGCCGTGGATTGTCTTCGGAGGGCGGTCGCGTATGAGCTGGACGGAAAGAAGGAAATGTCGCGTGACTTGTTCAGCTCTGTCCTGAAACAACTTGGAAGCGACTCTGGTTCCGGATCAAAATGGGCCGAAACCGGCCCAGATTTTCTAATGGTGGCATACGCACAAAGTAAGCTCGGCAATTCTGCACGCTCGGACGAAGCCATGAAAAAGGCATCGAAACTAGGCTTTAAGAAGGACCAGCTGAAAGATATTTTGTTTAAGGATGTTCCTGCAATCAATCTAAACTGGTGATAGATCAGTGAATGAACCTGTTGTTCGTTCTCCGAATTCTTCAGGGAAGACCTTTGCCATGCCGAATAATGGATTTATTGAGATGGAAGGACGGAATACTATCATTGAGTCGATGCGGCGTGGAACTAAAACGATGTTACTGTCGTTTGTGACTGGTGTATGACTTAACAGCTACCGGTTCGTAAGATCACGCTGGCACCTGATTAAGCCTTCGTTTTGGTCACTCGGCATCTCATTTCTTGCGGATATCGAATGAGTTGATTTCAGCAAAATGATCTTTGAATTCTGCGAAACTGATTTTGAATTTGCCATCAAGCTTTCCGTCGCGCGGGCTTCCATCACGTTTGATCGGCTCGATTGTTCCACCAAAATCGCCTTTGTGAGGGTTAGTCAACTCGACCTCTCCTGTGGCTTTGTCGAATCCACTCACGTGATAAACGTGTCGGGGAAGTAGTCCTGATGCCGAGGAAACCTCTTTGTTAGTTCCCGCGGTTACTGCTTTATTGGCGTCGTTTGAATGGTTGAGCTCGCCTTGCACCTTATCCTCGGCTTCATCTGGCGAAGTGCGCTTAGAACCTCTTCCTGTTAGAGATCTGATCGCTCTATGTTCGTTACCACCATCGTGGACTTCATCCTGTACGGCGCCAGGTTTCTTGCTCGCATATAAGTCTTTATAATGCTGACTGAATGCTTTTTCGATGATTGCAGCAGTTTCACCGCCGCCGAAGCGAGCGCGCTCCGCATCCGTTGGCTTGTTGATAACAGTTTTGACGGTGCCTTGGCGGCCATCCTCGTCTTCAGGCAAAGTCACTTGGAGCTTGCCGTCACCCAGATCTTTGATTTTGTCGTCAAAGAACTTGGGGTCTTTTTCCAGGATTGCTGCCACTGGTGCCAGCACAAAACAGCTGCCTGTCTGCCCTTGAGTTACCGGCAGATCGCTACTCAGGTGTTTTGTGTGACTCTCGAGCGACTTATCTAGCGAGACAGCCTCGCTACCTTTGAACGTGTTCAAATCATGTTCGCTGATGAACTCTACGTCTTTGAGAGGCTTTCCATCAAGTGTGGGTTTTTGAATCTCAGGGTCCGCGTCTTGCCCAGATTCGTGTTTCCTCTTAATGATATCGTCTGTGGTGCCAGCGACTTCTTTGAAATTTCTCTTTAGTGTTTCAAGTTTTTCTCGTTGCTCTTTCCCTAAGCCATCTTCCTTCAAAGCGTTGTCTAGTTCTGCCTCCGTGATCGTCTTGTCATTGTTGGTGTCGAGATTTGGAAAGTCTTGGCTCACGCTCTTAATTGTGTGTTGGTCTTTTGACTCTTTCGAATCGAACTTGTCCAGATTGTCGCGCACTGCTTTTATGTCATCGCGGGTGATACCAAGGTTGGGATCCTGAGCCTTGTCCTTTTTCGGCTCTGTGCCTTTGTCATCAGGCTTCTTTCCGGTAAGTTCATTTGCTACGTTTTTCCAATTGTCAGCGGCACCGTAGGCGGTAGCAAGGTAAATACCGCCTTCGCCGTTTGCGAGAGCCGGATTCTCCATTTGCTTGCCGAGTTCATCTTTTGTGACCGTACCATTTTTGTCTGCGTCAATGGCGTCGAAATTCTTATTCAGCCAGCCGGTCATCTTTTCCATCGACGTATCATGTCGGCGGTTGCGACTTGGCTCAGGTTTGTAGTTTGGCAACTCCGGAGTTTTTTTCTTCTCAGCGTCATCGGCTTTCTGTTTTTCGGCCACATCGGTTTCAGGTTTCTTTTTGCCGTCGGTTTCCGATGGTCCTACAGCAGGTGCTTTTTCTGTACCTGCCGGCTTAGCTGCGCCGTCAACCGGGGTTTTTGGTATTGGTTTGCGAAAGACTGCGAAATCCTCACCTTCCTCTGAGAGGTCAGTTTCTTTTGCAGTTGCATCTGCTTTTTTCGAACTTCCATTCGGATTCGCAGCATCTGTAGCTGGCTTAGCGGGAGCCGGATGTTTCGCTGATTCTCGTTCTTTGTTTCCACTAACAGTTTCTGCGCCAGCAGCTGCGCCTCTGGTTTCTTCTGTCGTCGCACCAACGATTTGCCCAGTCTCCATGTCCAGGAACTGCTCTCCTGCGCCCGCAGCGGTAGCCAGTTGGTTATTCTCGGCTCCTGCACCGATTGGTCCTGCGCCGTTGAGCGATGTCGTGGTTCCATCGCCTTTAGATCCAGGGACACCGGAGGCATCATCATTTGTTCCGGTGGAAGGTCGTCCGAACGCTTCGCGCAGAACATCATCGAATGGATTTCGCGCTGGAGTAATGCCCCCTGCTTGGGAATCGCCTTTGTCGGCAGGTTGCTTGGCTTCGATTTCAGCGTTCATGTTTTAGCCACACAGATTCCACCAGAATCAGCAGCAGCATCATCCTGGTTTGGATATTGGGGGAGCTGAACGACATACTAGTGAAAAGGTGTGACTAAAGTGTGCCCAATCTATTGCTTTTAATCCTTCACCGAGAGTCTTGTCGTATCGGGTGGGACTAACTCATGCCAACGGAATCAACACCGCGATACCGAATGAAACCCGATGCGAATCCGACCAATCCAAGCACTGTTGCGAAATCTCAAATGCGGCATCCGTCAATGCAGTTTCAGGATTATTCATCGAAAGAACAGGGCAAGTATCTGTTGAGCAGAACGCCGACGGACAAAATAATGAAATCTAGAATTCATCCTAATTTTTTGGTTGCCTTTTTAGCGATCAACCTTTGCGCGCCCCATGCGAAGGCTGAAGTCGAGTCAATGTCCAAAGAAGAATCGAAAGAATCTACGACTAGTAGCGTGCCATCGACTACCAGCGCGACACCCACACTCGTTGAATCATCAGCGTCCACGCCGCCAGAAAACACGACAGATGTAACAACAAAACCAGCGGATTCTTCAAACACAACGAATTCTGCATTAGAAAAAAGTGATACCACATCCAAAATTCAACGCAACAAATTATTCATGTGGAAAGCCACCAAAGGCAACCAAACTATTTTTCTGCTCGGCACGATCCACATTGCCAGACCAGAGTTTTACCCGCTGCCATCGCCGATTGAATCAGCTCTTACTCAAGCGGATTCACTTGTCGTCGAACTCGCAATCGATCGCATCGACAAAAGTCAGATGCTGAAATCGCTTCAAAATGTCGCGGCATATACCGCGGGCGATAGCCTCGAGAAGCATCTGACGCCGAAGACTAAGGAAGCGTTGGCTGCATACCTGAAATGGTCCGGCGAATCATTGGCGATGTACAACGATTACAAACCGTGGATGGTGCAAATGCTGTTGGAATCTGCGGCTATGCGCCGCGAAGGATTCGCCTCTGACCTTGGAATCGATCGGCATTTGCTTAGCGCAGCGAAGAAAAGAAACAAAAAAGTTTTGGAGTTAGAAACTACTGAATCACAGTTTAAAGCGCTGAGCAGCGCCACCGACGCCGAGCAAGACAAGCTGTTGTTTCTGTCTTTGAGCGAACTGAAACAACTATCAGAACGAATTCAACAATTCGAAAAGGCCTGGAGAACTGGTGATGATGCGGCTATGCTGAAGGCAACGCAAATCGACGCAGGCACAGAGGATTTGAGAAAATTTCACGACGAGATAATTCTAAAGCGAAACATTTTGATGACAGAAAAACTTGAGCAATTGGCGAAGGGGCAAAGCATCGTTCTTTGCGCAGTCGGCTCGGCACATCTGGTCGGCGATAAAGGAATTCCAAATCTTGTTAAAGCAAAAGGATATAACGTCGAACAAGTTACAACAGATCTGGCTGTCGCTGCGATGCCTTCATTGTCAGGGCGCGCGAAGAAGATGCAAAATCTTTTTTATCCTGAAGGATTGTTCAGCGTTTCGTTACCCGGTAATCCGAATATGAAATACGCGAACGTAGCAGGGCTGAGATCAGTCGATTACACGTATCCGGAATTTTCGGGTTTGTATCAGGTTTCATATCTGGTGCTGCCCAACGAGATCAATGCAGCGGTTCAAAACAAAATGTATGACGCGATAGCCGCTGACCTCGTCAAGAAATCGCGTGGAACATTGATCCGCAATTATGCAACCACTCAACAGGGCCGTCCGGCGCGTCAAGTCGACATCAAAACCATGGTCGCGCAGAAAGTCGGTGCGAAGCCGCAACCGGTGATCATGCGTTTAAAAATGGTGTCAGCCGGCAAACGATTCTATCTGATTGGTGGCACTGGAACCGCTGCGTGGTTGAGCTCGCCTGCGGTCACTGACTTCATGAATTCGCTGTCTATCCGAAGTGAAACGTCGACGGCAAGACAGGCTCCAAGTCGGTCTTCGAGCCCATTTGCGGTCAGACCGTCATCGAGTTCGTTTGCGAGCCGGTCTCAAACTCTAACTAAATCAAGCAGCGATTTTCGTCGAGACTTCGACGCTCACCGCAAAGAGATGGATCGACAATTTTCCGACAGCCGCTCGAATGCTCGAAAAAATTTCGAAGGTGCACGCGCGAGGCACGAACGGATGTGGGGTCGTTAGAAATTTCTGTGATCCGACACCGATTTTTGAAGTCAGTATGGTGAAGACAGATCTAAAAATTGTGGTTCGGATGTTTGCTCGATTTTGGAGATGTTCGTTTCTTCGTTGGGAGCATTGGGTTCACTTGTCGGCGAAACTCGATTTTCGTTCACGTCGTCCGCTTTTTTGGGTGCGGCCCCCTCTTCGTTATTGATTGGCTTTTCTTCAGGCTTTACCTCAGGCGTGACTTCAGGCTTTATTTCAGGCTGAACGGCGTCTTTCTGAGGCAACTTGGACTTGGCGAGTTGATCATCCAGCCAGCCCTGTCCTATTTCCAATTTCTGTTCTGGAATCTGTATTTCTTCCTTCGGGACTTCCGGGGATCCAAAGCCCAGCTTCTTTAGAGCATCCTCTGCACTGCTGGCAGACGGCAGGCTTTTGGTCAGGTCGCGAAAGAAGTCGGAGGTTTCTCGATAGATTCGGCTGGAAAGGCTTTCTTCGCCTTGATTACGGCGATCTTCAACGAAGGTCGATTCTCTGTCAGCTTCTGTGTAGCGCATGGTAAAGTGCTCGTCGTTTAAGGGGTTGCGACCACAATATCGCAGCGATATCAGCTGTGCGTGACGAAAAATGAGTAGCTATAACTAGAAGAAAAGTGGCTTGCGTGCTATCTTTTGACCCTATGTTTGAGGAATCAAGCACCTAGTTTTTCGGAAACCTTTGCGCGATCGTTTGAGCTGACTCGGTTTTGGGGGTTCTATGAACGGACACGAATACAGGTTTCCACGCGATTGGAAAATCACTTCAGTTATTGCATGTTCGATGCTAATAGTCTCGGCGCAGGCTTCCTTAGCAAACCCTAATGACCGGCAGTCGTTTCGCGAATTCAAAGCTCTCAATCTGGACATTGAAAGGCATGCCGCTCGTCAAATGTACCGAGCTGAGCACCGTCAACAAAGAAATCCTGAGGCCCGCCTTCGCATTCAGCCGATGGTCAACCTGACCAGAACATTTTCTGTTCCGGAAACTACCATTCAGACACAGCTGAACACTCGACGTGAAAATGCTCTCAATCTCAAGCTAGCAAAAGACCTGACCAAAAATCGGACGACACAAGTCGATGATAGCGGACAAACTGTTCGTACAAGCAGCGGATTCGACCTGGACCTTTCGTCAAGTCAAAGAAACATCTCGTTGGGTAAAAACCTTTTTGCTGACGGCGGAACTGTTGAGATCACCGTTGGCCGCGAGAACAAAACGTTTGGCGCCGGCAGCATGGTTTCTGCCGCCGAATACGTCGCCGTGAAACAAGCATTGGCTGGTGAACAAACTGTCACCATCGACGGCCATGGTCGTGCGGTCGGCGGCAATGTTGATCTCGAATCAATCGCAAGCGATCGAGCCACTCTTCGCGCGTCTGAGTTGGTGATTCCTGTCAATGTCACCACATCTGGTGACTTCGCTCGGAACTCGGATTTTAAACTTCTTGGAGATCTCAACAACTACGGAACACTCCAGGTTTTGTCCTCGGATGGCAGCCCCAGGAGTGGTGCCATTAGAGCGGTTGATATCAACAACTATAAGGGCGCCACTATCACCTCGGATATCAGCAACCTCACTTTAGATGCATCCGGAGATATCACCAATTATGGAAGCATCGAAGGTTCGGGCGCAATCGCACTTTCGGCTGCCGGCTTCGTCAACAATCACGGCACCACCCGTGCCACCGACAATGTGAGCCTTAACGGTTCGAGAATTAGAAATTCCGGAGTGATCGAATCAACTGCCGGCAATATCAACCTTGGTGGATCTGCATCGACAGCAGCACTGGTCGTCGTCAACACTTACGGCACGCTTCAAGCACTTAATGGCGCGATCAACCTGAGAGACTCGTCGTATTACGGGACCTCCGATTCACACATCGTTGGCGGCGACTTGTTCAGCAAAGAAGTAAACATATTTGCTGGTCAAGCAAATGCCAATCTCAATGTTGGTGAGTTGACGGGTCTGGTGAATCAAACCGGACTAGCAACACACATTACCGCGGCCACCGAGATGTTGAACATCGGCTCAATGTGTTTGACCGGAGATCCAACTATTTATAACACCACCGGCGGTATTAACATCGACGCCGATGTTTTGGTCGGAGAGAATCTTGTCTATGTTGCGACCGGCGACATAACTAGTGCTGACGGTATAACCATTCAGGCAGGTAACCCGACTCGTGGCTTCGAAATCAATATGATCGCCGGTGCAAGCTTCAAACTGGATGGTGGCGGCGGTGTTGGTTCCGGCGCTGGCGCTGGCGCTGCCCTCATGGCCGAAGACTGCGGCTGTCTTGGTACCGAAGGACTCGGCACTGGCGGTGTCATTCTGGATGTAAAAGCTTCCAAAACAGGCGGCGCCATCCTCCTGGGCAACGATGTCACAGTTTCATCACGCCCGACTGTTTTAGGCGGAGACCAAAACGGTGACGGCATCTTGATGATCGCTTTTAAAGGAAAAGGCACGACCACCGGGTCAGTTAATTTGGCCGGAACAACGGTTTTGACAGGCGGAAATGGAGCCGGAACAAACGGCGACTTCTATGTTCTTGCCGAAAATTCTAAAGGCACCGCCATTACAACCGGAAAGGTTGACGCCACCGGCGGTACTGGTACAGACTTCGGTAAATCCGGAACTGTTGGAATGTTTACGGTGAATTTGATATCCAGTCAGAAAGGACAAAATGTCGTTTATGATGCTAATGGAAATAGGACCAGCACAGCGTTTATCACAGGTGAGGTGCTAAACAAAACAGGCGACATCATTGTCACCGACACTGAAGCGCCGGTTGATATCCTGGCTGACGGTAGACTAATCATCAACGCTGGCAGTTTGATCACTCTCAATGGACAAGCTGAAACCGTCAGAGGTTCCGCGGAGTTAATTTCCAACGTCGATATCGTTGACGGTCCGAATGCTCTCTACAAATCGGCACTGAATATCTTCCTTATCGCCAACAATATCGGCACGGCGGACAATCCAATTACTGTGGACTCTCCTGAGGTACAGTCATTCGGACTAAACGGCAAACCGGCTGCGTCGAATTTCGTGCAAGTAGTAGGAACCGGCGTATTGAGCATAACCGGCAACTCGAGCGGTAGTCTGTTATTTGACGCACCAACTAGAGACGTCATCGTTCCATCTTTTGGTTTCCTTACTGGCAAAGACATAACCATAAATGCCAATTCAACCGGAACTCTCAACAATGTGATTGGCAGCGCGTCTGTAAGCGTGAACCTTGATACAGGCAGTTTTGTGCCTTCGACTTTCAGCAAGCTGAGCACCAAGTCGCTAACGCTTACTTCAAACTCTGGAAATATTGGATCTTCAATAACCGCGTTCACTCTGCCGGGCGGAGCGACTACAATTGCGGCCAAAACAAACTCGGGTGATATCAATCTCCGTAACGCAACCGGCGACGCTCTCACGTTTACGCAACTTGAGGCAACCCTCGGGGACATCACTCTCAACGCTCAAAATTCGATCACTCTAGCACCGTCTGTTACTGCCGGTGGCAAATTGGATGTCACTACAACTGGTGGCACGATATTCGCCAGTGGTCCAGTTACAGCCGCTGACGGCATAAGCCTGGTCAACACAAACACAAGCGGTAAAATATCGATTGCGAAGGACAGCACGCTGACCACGAATGCAGAAACCGCTGGCGATGGCGATATCATTCTAAGCGTCGGCACCACAACCGACGTTCCAACACCGCTACCGATAAGTAACGTGGAAATCAACACTACAGGAACTGGCGTAGTCGCTATTTTTGGAACAGGGCTGACCGGCTCGTCCCCAGTAAACAAGCTCAACGTGATAGAAACCGCAGACATCCGCGTTATTAACGGGACACGTAAGGCTTCGAGTATAAACCTCGGCGGCAATGTCGTGATTCAAGCGCAATAACTTCCGGCAAGAAGTCGCGATGGTTCTTAATCCGTGGCAATTTTGTAATCTGCGCAGTAAATTCGAGCAAGATTAGTCTATATTCCGTGGCGGCGACTGTCGTCGCGGATAGCACTTATTTTATGGCGTCGCAATTGCTGTTCAGTTCGAGCCTGATTCGCAATGCCCTAATCGTGGCGGCAACGTCGAAAATACAGCTCAGTAATTCGACCACGATTCGCAAATGCCATGATCGTGGCGGCAACGTCGAAAATACTGTTCAGTAATTCGAGCACGATTCGCGATCAAGATTCACGGTCGAGATGCACTCTACCTGGACATAGCCGTGACACTCGGCTCAGCATAGATTTTGAAGTTGTCGCTGCCGCCGCCGAGGTGCATAAGCACTGCGGATGTCTTTAGCAGGCGGCTGCCCAGGCGTCGAGCGCCGGCATGTTTGGAAGTGAGGATCTGCATCAGCGGCTTAACTGATTCCATTGCATGTGTCGTCGAGAATTCGGCGTTGAATGCTTTGATTCCGTTTCCGTGATCAAGAGTGGCAATTGATTTATAGCCGATGCTTTCCATTGGATTGCTGCGCTCGAAACCGTTTTGAACTTGATTGGTTAAGACGGTACAACGTCCCGGACTCAGAGTGGTAGCGCTGGAACCAGAAGAGACGCGAATAGAACCTTTGCGAGCATCATGGAGATCGTAGACACCGAGTCTGGTGTCATCCAACACTACCAGCGCCACCGAATCTTTCGCTACTTCGACGGTTCCCATCGGAGTTTCGAGGCGAGTGTCTTTTGATGGAGCTAGAACAAGAGTTCCTCTCCGCAATTTTGCTACTTCGACAGTCGAGGCACCGTTGATGCCACCAGAGATTTCATTTGCTGCAACCGAAGAACCGGACGAAGCGATTTCATTTTTTCCACGCTTGAGTGTTGTTGCACCATGGAGTCCGAGATCGGTATCGCACCACACGTACGCTTCGGTGATGAAGGTGTTCGGAACAGTTTCTTCTGCCAAAGACAGCGTTCCGATTGCAGTACTGGACAGTGAAGTAATTTCCTCGCCAGCAGTTTTTCTGAATGAACTCAATAAATCTGTTGGAACTGCGGTGATGTTCTGAGCATTCAATGCGGAGTTCGTAATGGAATTCAATTGTGCACCAATGACGGTGTCGGTTACAGAACCGATGTTCGTCAGCGAGTTGCTTGCCAACGAGTTGTTCGCCAATGAGTTATTCGTCAGCGAATTGCTAGCCCCAACCGCTTCGCCAACCTGAGAGGAGAACATCATCGCGGTGCTTCGCGCGCTACCGGCGCCGAGCGGTGGATCCGCTGTAATCGTTACGTTGTCTTCGAATGTGATCTTTTGAGTGCCCGGTTGGGTCGAGGCGTTGGAAAGAATCACATTCTTATTGATGGCGTTAACCTTCGTAGGGATCGCACCGACAACGAAACCTGCAGCCGAAGTGGCAAAAATGACTTTACCGTTACCTTGCTCGTCGATAATGACGTTTGCCGGAGGAGTGACTGCAACTGGATTGGTCGGCGTCGCACCGATAGCAATTAGGACTCGCTCGCCGTTTCCGGAGGTCTCGATTATTGAGTTCGCTCCGAGGGATATGTTGCCGCTCAGGGCGTTGCAATTTAACAGGCAGATTTCACCGTTTATGGCCTCGATGTGTTTTCCGGCCGCAACTGATAGCGTGCCCGAGTTGGCAGTCATACAAATGTCGCCATCATGAGCGGTGATGTCATTCAGCGCTAATGCACCAATGGTTGTGAGCTTCAACGATTTGCCTTTCGAATCGTTCAGTGTCAGCAGTCCACCTCGCTTGCTGTCGATGCGAACTGCGCCTGCCGTATCGACGGTCAAAATTGGCGCGTTGATCATTATTGTTTTCTTGCCGATATCACCAGTGGTGGCATATAATTCCAGCTCCTGGAGAGCCGTGATAATCGCGCCATCGCCGCTCGCTATTGTGCCTTTGCCACCCGCCCTCAGTTCGATGCTGTTGGCTGTCATGCCGTTGCCGTTGGTTACCAGTACGCCGCCATCGCGGTTGTTGATGATTATTTCTCCGCCGGAAATTCCAAGGGCTGTCAGTTGACCCATAACGCCGTTCTTCTGGGCCTTTGTGGTATCACCGAGCGTGAAGCTCTTGCTGGATTTTGTGATCAATTCAATTTTGCCGCCTACTGCAGCACTCGGACCACTGACGTAGAGATTGCCCGAAATCGCCAGGCTTCCGCCTTTCGATGAAGCTGCTCCAGCCTCCAATTTGATGTTGGCTCCGTTGCCGCCAGTGCCTGCGGAGGCTTGCAACCCAGCCGTATTTACGGATAGATTTCCGCCTACGGAAAGATCTATAGTACCGCCACTACCGGTCGCGCCGCCTTTTGCCGAAATCGAGAAGAAGTTCCCTGACTTTGCTTTGGCCACATTACCGACGAAGAAAGTGGATTGCTCATTGGTGTCTACGATGATTGTGCCACCGGACCCAGTGCCGACTCCATCAGCCGTGAGGAGAAACGGTGCAGTTGCAGAATTATTGAGAGTCAGTGTGTTCGATTCCAGCCGGATGGTGCCACCAGAAGAGGTGTCAGGATGTGTTGGTGCGATTATCGCGGATGCGCCAGAAAGATTGAGGTTGCCGGTGCCGGCGTTGACCTGGACAATATGCCCTATGAGATCGCCTGTTGCTATGGAGCTTGTCGGTCCATTAGTCTCGATATCTATCTGAGCCCCACCGGCATTGATATCACCTGTGGTGATGTTACCGATACCAATAACATCGGCTATGAAATTTCCACCGGACAAGGTGCCGTTCAAAACTTGCGGAGATCCGACTGTCAGGCTGCTGGCCACGATAACTTCAACGGATCCGGAATTGCCACCAGTTGTGTTTATGTTCCCAACAGTTATTGCTCCTTCGCCTACCAGTCTGACATCAGCACCGCCGCCACCACTAGACGAGGCATCGATGTTGCCGACCGATATGCTGCCCGTATTGGTGGAACCGCCGTTAGCGATCAATAAGACGCCGCCTGCGCTTCCAGTGCCGGACGTGTCGATATCGACATTCGCCAGGTTAATCGAGCCGCCGGTCGCGTTGGCAGTGAAGCCAGTGAATGTGGTCGTTGAATCGGTAACCTGACCAGCTGTGGCAGGAGCGAAGTTGAATCCGGATAACACAGTCAATGTGCTGTCGGAAACACCGGATAAATCAATGCTTGTGGTGGGTCCTGCGTTAACGTTTCCAAACGCAATAATTGCGAAGTTGCCGTTCAAAATGATATCGCCTGAGAGATTTACATCTCCTATGCTGTTAGCAATCGTTCCTCCGCCTGAGCCAGACGAATTGATTACCAGTGGATTGCCTGTAATTATTCCTATCAGGCTGACCAGGTCGGTGTTGACCGTGAGTAGCTGCTGTCCAGCGATGTTTGCGCCCGAGTTGACGATGAAGGTGGAACCCGGAGTGAGAACATTCATTTCTGTGACGCTGACATAGGTTTGAGTGCCGAACAGATTTAGATCGCCCCCCGTTGCATTGAGCTGAACAATTTCGCCCAATCCGGTCGCGTTAAACGAGCCGCCCGTTCCACTGACCGTGAGCCCGGCGCCAGCTTGACTGGTTACGGTTATCGAATTTGCCACCATTGCAAAGTTATTAGTCAAGTTCGCAGTAGTGAGGACGATGTCACCGCCGGTGTTGATATTCTCGGCGGTTGCCATAGTGCCAGTAGTCTTCGCCGTCAGCGACTGGGTGGCGCCCAGGTCTCCCAATAACAGATTGTTGGCGCCGTTGTCTAAGAATATCGTGCCACCACTGCCGCCACCACCACTTTTGCCGCTGACTTTGCCGACATTGTTGACGATGTTGTCGAAGTCGGCAATTCCTGGCGTTCCGCCAAATAATGTGAAGTCGACGTTAGCCACATTGAGGGCGGCACCGGCGGTCTGAGTTATGTTCGCATTCGTACTCGATAAGTTGAGATTGGTCAAAGTCAGTGCAGTTGTGAGGTTGACTGAAGAGGCTGTTGAAGTAAGCGTAACTGTCGAGCCGGGACCTTGTGCCTGAAGTCCGAATTGGTTAACACCGGATCCTATATTGATGGTTGAATCCGTGACAACGGTTATCGATCCACCATTGCCGCCACCTGCTGATTGCGTGGCTATCAGGTCCACGTGCAAACCGTTGAAGTTCAATGTGTCGGCAAGCAATGTGATCGAGCCGCCGTTTTGTGGTGAGGCTCCTTGACCTGAGGCTCTAATGGCGACTGGTCCGGCGTTGAATGACAGAGTGCCCTGGTCGGCATCGATAAGAATGTTGCCGCCATCTCCAATATTGTTGTTTTGTACAAGAATATTGCCGAAGATGTTGATGCCCTGCGTACCATTGTTGATAGCCGAGAAATCGCCGCCATCTCCACTGGCAAGACCACCATCGAAGTTAACGTCGGTTATTCGGTTGTTGCCGGTGCTTGCGATCTGAAGGACTTCACTGCCCGTCGCTTCAACGCGGATGAAGCCGGCATCGCCGACGGCCGACGGAGTTATGGTCAGTGTGTCGAGCACGACATTACGTCCCGACAAGATATCGATGTTGCCACCATCGGCGGTGATTGTGTTTTGTACACGAATATTTGAATTACGAGTTGTGTTCGAATCGAACGTTCCTGCTGTAGGTACGATTGTTGTGCGGTTGACCGCGACGTTGACTCCGGGCGCTACGGTTTTGAGCGTAACTGTGCCAGTGCCGTTGTCCCCCCCGGCTACGGTGATAGGGGCTTGAATGTTGATGCCGTCGATCAATTGATTGTTACTTCCGATGATCAAAACGTCGCCATTTGCGCCACCGCTTCCGCTTCCTCCTGCCCGAACTTGAGCGAGATTATTATCCAGAAGTACGACGCCGTTGGCTCCGGTCGCCGTATCCGCGAAAGCGACCAGAGTGATGTCGCCACCATCACCGACACCAGCGGTGCTGCTCGAGTCGAGACCAAGGAAACCACTGCTGAGGTTAATGTTACCGCCGGTGGTGCTGGCACCACTCACGGTGACACTGGTCAAGTTTTGTGTGAATGCCGCGCCGGCGACTATAGCTATATTTCCAGCGTCGTTGGCACCGGATGTGTTGATCACCATTCCTGCGCCATTATTCTGGATGTTTGCACCAGCCACGAACAGCACACCGGTTCTGGCGATGATATCGCCTCCGCGCATATCGATATCGCCGGTGGCTGTGACTGATAGCGAACCTGTGGTAACTCCTTTGAAGTTTGCCACGAATGGCGATCCAGTCAAACCGGAGTTGTACATTATGGTGCCGGCAGAACCGGTAGTCACACCTTGCATGAATAGAGCCGCTCCGGAATTCACCAGAACATCGGCGTTATTTACTGTTATTCCGCCGGAGCCATTAGATTGGAACACCTGACTGTTCCGGCCTGCGCCGCCCAGGAAGCTGCTGCCCAGGCTTGCGTCACTCTTTGTAATTAGTACGCCGACGCTTGGCGTCGTCGTGCTGAAGGTCACATCACCACTGCCCGCTGCACCGCCAGTGGTAGTGATTGAAGCATCGATCTGAACGCCTGTGCCACCATCATTTTTCCCTGAGACGGCAACGACATTGCCGTTAATACCTGAGCCACTGCCCCCGGTGAGAATAGTCGAGCCGCTTTGAACATTGATGCTGCCACCGCCCGAGCCACCGTCGTAACCGACGATGGTGACATTGCCGCCTGCGGAATTGCCGCCTAGTCCCCGCGTGTCGATGGAGGTGAATCCGTTGCCTAGATTGATCTGGTTTGACGCATTGTTGCTGGCACCTGTGATGGTTATGTTGACGAGATTTTCTGTGAATGCAGCGCCGCTCGCGATGACGACGTCTCCGCCATCGCCGGTGTTCTGCGTGCTGATGGTATCGCCTGCGTTGATATTGGAGACAGCGCCGCCTGACACTAGAACCACTCCACCAATACCGATCAAATTGCCCCGGAGATTTATGTCTCCGACTCGGCTGGTTATTGTGATGCTTCCTGTCGTGGTGACGTCGGCGATTCCCTGAATAAAGTTGTCTACAGAGATGCGAGCACGACCAGCGGTGATGTCTGTGTTTGTAAAATCAAGGACGTTGCCTGTGGTCAAGTTGAAATTGGAATTCGAGTCGGTAGTGGCACCGAAGCCGGCAGCTGCAACAATGGAGCCATTCTTCAAAACAGCGCCTGCTGTGAATCCTCCAGACTGTACTGAGCCGGTGAACTTGGAGAGGACAGCGCCTGTGATTGGCTGGGCTGTAAGAAGAGTGATGTTACCGGTCCCGGATAGCCCGCCTGCTGTAGTCCAGATGCCACCAGTTCTGATACCATTAGAGCCCTGGTTGTGACCCGCCACAACCAGGATATTGCCGTTGTTTCCGCCTGCATTTCCTTGAGTCGTTACATCGGTTCCATTATCGAAAAACACTGTTCCTCTGGCGCCGGCTGCATCTGCATAAGCGATCAGGTTGACGTCACCACCTTTGGCCGCGCTAACGCCACTAGTGTCGATGAAGTCGACGTTGTTGCCGAGATTTATGACACCGCCCGTGGCCGACGCACCAGTGATAGTTAAGTCCGTGGCCGTTTCCGAGAACGTTGCTCCAGCCACGAAGGTGACGGAGCCGGATTGTCCGCCGGCACCGACTGTAGTAGTGAATGAATCGCCTGAGGTTATATTTTGAATATTTTCACCGGACACTACGAGAATGCCACCGCCAGTCGCAGTGGTATTCCAGCTGTCGCGGAAGGAGACATTGCCTGTTGCAGTGACGACAATACCGCCACCTTGAATGATGCGAAGTTCCGCATTGGATGCTATCCCAGCCGCATTGATTCTGACTGCACCGTCGCCTGCTGTTACCGTCTCGATGTCAATCGACTGAGCGCCTGCTCGCCCGGCCAGCAAATCGATGGTGCCTCCGTTGGTCTGCAATTTGCCGCCTGCGGTTGCGAAAATTGAACTGTTGCGGAGCGCTCCACCCAGGAATGTTCCCGACCCTACGCCACCGTTAATCTTCGAAAGAATGGCACCCGAGTTCGGCGTCGTGGTGTGAAGAGTAATTGCGCCGGTGCCTGCCGCACCACCAGTGGTGTTGATGTTATTTCGATAACTGATGCCTGAAGATCCATCATTGTTTCCGCTGACGATTGTCACATCACCGTTGATACCGGTATTGGTGCCACCGGTCAGAATGTCCGTCGGATCGTCTCCTGACACGACACCTTTGGTGCCGCCGGAGCTGGCGAAGGCCACAAGAGTTACATCACCGCCATTGGCGTTGAGGCCTGTACCCCTGGCATCGATCCCTGGAGAACCGAAATTGAGATTGACGTTACCGCCCAGACCGGACGCACCGGTGATAGTCACGGTTGTACCGTTGTCCGTGTAGGCTGCCCCAGCCACCATTGTGACGTTGCCGGCCTGACCTGCTTTCGTCGTGGAGAACAGGGTAGGGAACACGATGTTAGCGATGTCCTGACCGCTGACCAGAAGAATTCCTCCTGGAGCCGTGATGTTGTTTCTTATGTCGATGCCTTGCGCTGCCAAAATAGTGACGCTACCGGAGACCGACACCGGAGTGGTGATTTGAACTGCGCCTGTTGTGCTCAATGAGTAAGAATCGGCTGTAACAGTAGCGCCTCCCACATTTGTGCTGTTGGCGTTGACTGAATAAAGACCGCCCGCATCTATCGTACTGCCGCTCTGGACGGTGATTGTCGAAGACCCGGATGATGTGCCTGATGTGATCGATCCGCTAATCACGTCTCCGTTTGGATCTGCAATTACCAGAGGACCAACAACTGCCGGCTGAAGTCCCTCGAGAAGTATGTTGCCCGTATTGGTTGTTCCGGTACCTTTAGTATCGATTGACGAAACGTTGATCGTATTTGCAATTAAAACAACATTGCCGTTGTCGTTGCCGGAGCTGCCATTGGAGCTGATCGATGAGCCGGTTAAGTTGATCTGTCCTTTCGTCGGTCCGGCGATGTTGAATGCCGCCATGGTGATGTCGCCACCATCGCCGGTGCCTGTAGAGTGGGCTGTGAATGTAGGAGCTGTTCCGGTGAATGTGATGTTGCCACCAGTAGCCGATGGTCCGGTCACGGTAATGCTGACTCCCGGATTGGAAGTGAAGGCGGCGCCTGCGATAAAGAGCATGTCACCAGCATCGCCAGCCGCATTTGTGTTCATCGCCAGACCAGAAGCGAAGTTAATATCTTGCCCTGCAACGACAGTCAAAGGTCCGCCGCTTGTCGTCTGATTCCCCACGATATTAACAGTACCGGCATTGAAGATTAACGGGTCTCCGCTAGCGACCGTCTCGCCGATATTGAGAGCGTCCGTGTCGGCTAGAAGCTTGACCGTGCCCGCGTATGTATTGACTGTGCCGGTAATGTCATGCACATTCACATCGACATGACCTTCTCCCGAATTCAAGTTGAGCTGCTTGGAGTACCAGTCTCCACCGATTAGAGTGGTGTCATATTTTGGAGTGAAACCGGTTGATCTAAAATTGATGTCGCCTGCAAGCGCGCTTATCGAGCCGCCTGTGTTATTAACGAGAATGTGAGCGGCGACTGGTGTGTCAATGTTGACGTCGGCAGTCTGAGAGGAAATCGATCCGCTGTTATAGATCGATTGCGATTGCAAATTGAGATCGGAGTGTGCCGAAACGGAACCGCTGTTAATTACTGATCCACCAGCGGAGAGAGTCACACTGCCTGAGCTCGAAATCGTGCCAAAATTATCGAGGTCTCTTTCAGCAGATAATTTCAGGTCGACTGGACCGTCAATCGCTCCGTGTGCACCTGCCACTGCAGGCGGTGCCATCGTGGATATCGTCGCGTCAGCGTGGTTTGTGATGTTGCGTGCGCCGATATTTGCTTTGTCACCGGCCGCATTGTCAGACAGCGCGTAGATGTTGCCATAGTTGACCAGTTCGCGCCTGATTTTGAAGTCGCTGTTATGTCCGAAGTTGCCGATTGCATCAACGCCGGCTGAAACTGTCAGTGACGAAGCCTTGATATTTCTTCCGGCATCATCGATGCTGTTTAAGGTAAAACTACCGTCGACGCCGCGACCGGATTGATCGATAATCAGGCTCTGTGAGCCGCCGTCGATCAACTGTTGCAGTGCGACAAATTCGGCGGAGGTGACTCGTGTGCCGCTTGTCAGAACACGACTTTCACCACCAACATTCACCGTATACGATGACGCTTCGGCAAAGAGATTTGCGCCGAGCACTATCGAGCGATCGCTGGATGTCAGATCTAGTGCCAGTCCTCGCGTTACATTTCTGGCTTTGCCTCTGTCAGAAACGTATGTCGATCGAAAATCGTTTTTCGGTACCGAAGGTCGGGTTAAAACCGACGGGGTGATACTTAGATTATTTTTGATCGCTTGATATTCAGCTCGAAACGCCTTGCCGCCGCCGGTTTGTTCTCTTATCTCATGGCGCAGTTGAACCCGTTCCTGCCGATCAGCGCGAAAAGCCTGTCGCAGTTCTCGCTTGTCGGCTCCAGGATTAGCGAGCCATAACTGTTTGAATGATTCCCGGTTTCCATCGGACTGGCTAGCGAACGCAGGACCAGCTAAAAGTAGACTTCCAGCGAGGGACAAAACTTGCCCCGTGGCCAGCAACGTCCGAGTTTGAACGTCAACTGATTTCATCGTGAACCACCTCAAAAATTACTTAACGCCGTGAATTTTTTGTACAGGGGTCACCATGCACCGCATGCGGTGCACTACAGGAACTACGTGCCAGTTCGCGTCCCATAGTAAATATGCATCGTGAAAGGCAAAACGATATCATGTCAACGGGCATGCCGTCCACGCCCTTATCTTCGATAATTCGGTAGAGATCCGTTCGAATTGCAGGCATGACGAAACGCAGGCTGAATTGCGCCTGCATTGCGAACTTCGGGGGTGCAAAACGACGAAGCTAAACTTTCTTCAATGTATGTTAATTTCACAGAACGCGCTCTGCCTGAAAGAAACGACGCGTTGTGTTGAACGAAATAGCATGCAATTTGATTTTCTGTTTTACCAAAATGGAAACTGCGCATTAAAGCGGCGGTTCTCATGGGAGAACCGCTACCTGAGGCTAACCCATGAGGGCAACCATATTGCTGGGCACTGTGACCGTCAGCTATTTCATCGCGGTGACGCTTGGTTCAGTATAGGTTTGGAAGCCGTTTCCGGATCCGCTTAACTGCATCAACACTGCGATTGTTTTCATGAGCTTGCTGCTTACTCGACGAGCTCCGGCATGTTTCGATGCGCAGAGTTGCATCAATGGTCGCATTGTGTTGATTGCGCTCAGTGGTGAGAATTCGGCATGGAAAGCCGTTTTGCCATTGCTGAGAGCGCGGCTGGTCAGTCCTCTGTATTTAACGGTCTCCAGCGGATTCACTTTCGAAAACGCGTTTTGCGATTTGTGAGTGAGGACTGCACAGTGACCGGGGCTGAGGATCGACTGGTGGTCGTCAGAGGTGACCTTTATCGAGGCTTTGTGCGAATCGTGCAAGTCGTAGACTCCGAGGCGATGCTCATCGACAACGACAAGAGCGACGGAACCTTTGCTGATTTCAACAACACCAAATGGTGTGTCCAATCTGGTGTCGCGAGAAGGAGCCATCACAACAGCGCCTTTGCGAAGGTTGGCTGATTCCACTGCACCGACATTATGTAATGCGCTGCGCACTGTTCCGCTTCCGGTTTGCTGTCTGATCACGGATGCCGAATTTCCAAAACCGAGGTCTTCATCGCTCCAGATGAACGCATCCAGGCTGTCATAAGCGACGGCTTCGTGATTGGAACCTTCGTAGAGCGAGGTCACAGAAGGGGCGGTGAGCGTTTCAATCTCTGCCAGTTTAAACATTGAGTTCTCGTCCGAAAGCTTGGCGTTTGTCGTCAAACCTGGCGTTTGATAGTTTGCAATGTTGGTCAGATTTGTGTAAGCAAACGATTGCGGATTGAAAGAACTGAACGAACTGGAATTCAACGCTGGAGTAGAGATCGACACGTCGCCAAGCTGCGTCGGCTCGGAGAACCCGGAGAAAGTAGTTTGACGATCCGCACTGCCATTGGTGCCCTCGAATACAGGAGCGTTGGTGAGACCCGGGACATACGGAGTGGTCGGGTCAGCGGTGATGGTCACGCCGCCACCCAGTGTGATGGCGCCTGCGCCTGCCTTATCGGCGTTGAACGTCAGTGTGGTTCCCTTCGCGGTCAGAACGTTGTTCGGTGCACTGGCGGTGATACCAGTGTTGAAGTAAACTTGCCCGCCGAATGTTTCGTTAACAGTCACATTTGCAGGTGTGGTCCCGTCGACTTGCGGTGGAGGATTGACGCCGATGATGATGTCGACGCGTCCGCCGTTAACGGCCGTTGAATTACTGATGATGCTGGCACCAGCGCCGATTGCAATTTGCACGCCCTTACCGGCCTTGGAATTTCTCAGCAGAATGCTGCCGTCCGTTGTCGAGTTGGTCGACACATTCGCGCCGTTAGCAACACTGAGCAACCCTTTTGCGTTGGTCACAGCAATAGTGTCAGCGCTAAGGTTGTTGAGTGTGACACCAGCAGCGGTGCTCAAATTGAAGTTGCCACCGGCACTCGAGCTAAGCAGGTTCACAACGCCCTTCGACGAATCGACGACGGTTACATTGCCGGAGCCGCCCGTGTTGAGGGCGAGCGCACCAGCTACAGTTGCGATGCTGATGGCGCCGCCGATGTTGCCGGTGTCACTGCTCAAGTTGACTTCACCTGCGGTCAACTTCACCTTGGTGGATGACTGAAGAATTTGGCCTGAACCGACGGCGTCAGCTGTGATTTTGTTCGCGTTCTTGCCGCCCTGGCTGGCGTTGAACGTGATGTCACCGTTGTTTGCTATCGTGCTGAGCGTGATGTTTTGAGCCGACTTCAAACTCGCCGCAACGATCAGATCTCCCATCGAACTCAGATTGAAATTGCCGGCTGAAGTGGCTGATGTCAGTGTCAGCGGGATCGTACCTTGATTGGTGACGTCAACGTCGCCCGTGGTCTCGATACTCAGGTTAGACGCTGCTACCTTCAGAGGAATAAGTGTGTCACCGATCGTTCCGGACTTGCTGGCGAGGTTGACGGTGAAGCCCGTTATTGCTGGAATCAGTGCGTTGGTGGTGTAGATTTTGCCAGCACCGCTGGCGGTCAGATTGACGACACCGCTGGTGGTGTTGGCGGTGATGTTGCCGAGGACTAGAATTTTTCCGGAAGTTTTGTTGGTGCTTTCCAGAGTGATGTTTTGACCGATTATGTCGGAGGAAACTATGATGTCACCTGCGGACGTGACCTGCACTGAGGATGCCGCACCGCCTTGAATGCCAGCAAGGTTGAGTTCGCCGGTTCGAGTGTTGGAAACGTTAATCGCCTGACCTGCGGTCACATCGAGGAGCTCTGTGCTTACCAGCACCGCTTTTTTGCCTCCTACGTCGCCGTTCGTCGCCGTAAGTGAGACGGTATCACCGGTGATTGCTTTGCTGGCAAAGATGCTTTCACTGGCGTTCAAATCGATCGATGCGGTAGTTGTACCACCGAGAGTCTTACTGAGGTTTATAGAGCCTGCATCCGCTGTTAAAACAGCCGATCCGACTGCGATCAAATCTGTACCGATGGCGATTCCGCCCGCGAGGTTTCTAATTGACACGCTGCCGTCGGTTGAACCACTGACGTTCAATGCACCCTTCACACCGTTGGCTCCGGGTTTGCCGACATTGAAGTCTGTGGCTGAGCTGCTTACCAGGTTGATGCTGCCACCAGCCCCGGTGCCGTTTCCTGCAACGTTCAGAGGTCCTGTGACCAGCAAGTTTCCGATTGCCGACAAACTGATGGAGCCGCCTTTTCCATTCGTACCTGGAGTGACGATCAGTGTTGCCGGATCAACTGTCAGGTTGTTGGCTGTTTCAACGCTGATGGCGCCACCTGCTCCGGTTGTTCCGCCGGCAGCATTCAAAGAGAATGAGCCCTGGGTCGCCGCGATGTTGAACGGAGTTGTTTGTGTCGACTTCAGCGTAATTGCTCCGCCGCCACCCGTGCCGTTTCCAGCGGCATTAAGCAGTGTCGGACCGCCGACCGTGCCGCCGACCAGAGACTTGGCCGACAAGGTGATGTCACCGCCTTTCCTGTTGGTTCCAGCAGTTACGTTGATGCGCGCTCCATCCAATACGGTGAGAGTAGCGTTGTTAGCGGTGAAGTTGATTGAGCCCTGACCGCCTGTGCTCTTAAGATCGAACGCACCGGCAACGTTGCCGATTGAAACTGGTGATGAATCAGTCAATGTGACTGAGAGGGTGCCACCAAGCCCGGTGCTTCCACTAGTGTCGAGCACCAGTGGGCTAGTCCCGGAAGATGCCCACGTGACGTTGCTTGCATTAATTGCCAGTTGTCCGCCATTTCCACCACCGTCAGGTGAGACGGTTAACGTGCCGGCGTTGAATGCGGTGATGCCGTTCTGAGAATCGAACGACAGCTTTTGTCCCGTAATGTTGAAACCGACATTAATTGATGTGGCGAGCAGATCCAAACCAAGCACATTGATTGCACCGTTGACATTGATGGCGTTAGCCGTCTCGTAACGGAAGCTAGCCGTAGGCGCATTGATTGGTCCGATGTTGAAACTCTGGGCGTGGGCTTGAGAAACCGTTCCAGTGGTTGTGATCGTACCCAAAGAGATGTTGCCGTTCCTGAGTGTCCCGCCGAGGAAAGTATCAGTTGGGACAGCGGTCGCCTTTGCGATGGTCACAGGCGAGTTCGGTGTCGCGACCGCGAAGAATATGTCGCCTGTTCCAGTCAAGCCGCCCGTGGTGTTGACGTTGACAGGATTGCCGGGGTCACCGATTGCATTAGTGTTTTGGTTATTTCCAGCAACGAAGATTGCGTCGCCGTTGGCGCCAGATCCAGTGCCGCCGGTCAACAGTGTCGTCGCGTTGTTGAAATTACTGACTGTACCTTTTGTGCCATCTGCTTTAGCGTACGCGATCAAGTTGATATCACCGCCGCTTGCGTTGGCGCCCAATCCACGAGAGGTTATTGTCAGAAGTTCTCCTCTCAGGTCAACGTTGCCACCGCTCGCGGAAGAACCAGTAATAGTTATATTATTGGCATCGCTAGTGAAGGCTGCGCCTGCGACGAAAGTAATGGCGCCACCGCTGCCGGTGGCATTGCTGGTGTTTATGGCGTTAGCGCCGAACTCTTGTATGTCAGCTCCGGCTACGACCAGTAAGCCGCCTTTGGCAAACACGCTGCCGCGCAATTCTGCTTGATTCTGTGCGGTAATCACTGTCGAACCGGTCGTGGTGATCGGTCCAACTTGAACATTGGTGCCGGAGGAGATTCGTGCATCCTGCGCCACGAGCGTGCCATTGCTCAAATTGACCAAGTTGCCTGCATCCACGGTCAAAGTGCCGCCTGCATCTATTTGTTGACCCGGCGATGAATTGATTTGAGCGCCTTTGGTTATGCCGGTTACGAATGTTCCGTTTGTTACATTTCCGGAAGTCTTGGAGAGCACGACGCCGGTGCCGATTTGTTGGTTGAGCAATGAAATATTTCCGGACCCGACAATTGAGTTGGTGGAATCCAACGTGCCTGCCAGATCCACTGCTTTGAGACCGCCTTGATTGGCGGCACCAATAATAGTGATATTGCCATTGGTGCCTGTGACGAGCGCGCCGGTTCTCAGTGTCGTCAAAGAATTGGTGGTGGCGACTATACCCTTAGCCCCTGTCGTCTTGTCGGCGAAGGCGATCAGGTTGATGTCACCTCCACTGCCGGTAGATGTTGCATCTGTGGACAAAGCGGTAATGGATGAAATGTCTACGTTGCCACCACTGTTGGTGCCGCCAGTGATTGTGACGCTGGTTGCATCCTGGGTGTAGGTTGCACCTGCAATCATGCTGATGCTGCCGGAGCCACCGTTGGCCTTTGTATTGAGAGTCGGGGCGTTAAAGCTCGTAATGTCTGAGCCGGAAACGAGAAGAATGCCACCTTTAAAGGAATTGGTCGAAAGATCCCCGCGTACCGATATTTCTCCCGGTCCGGTTCCGACAATGGAGCCGCCCTGGATGGTGCTGCCTATAAAAATGCCGCCATTGAGAGCGTTCATTCGTACGTTGGCTGAACCGGCTGAAACTTTCAGTGTGCTGATCGACTTGGCGGCGGTGCCACCGGAGGTCAGCGAAATATCTGCGTTCTGGGTTAGCAACTCACCGGAGGCAGTTGCGGAAATCATTCCTTGTCCTGCTACACCACCGAGGAACGTGCCAAGAGCCACTCCTCCACTGGTTTTCGAGAGAGTGACGCCGCTTCCGGGCAGAGTTGTTGCCAGCGTGATTGTGCCGGTGCCGGCAGTACCACTGGTAGTGTCAATCAATCCACCATAGTTGATGCCATCTATGCCGGTGCCAGTTGCCAGACCGTTGGCGACCATCGTTATATTGCCGTTGGCGCCGTTGTTTCCGCCGCTGAGAGCTTGCGTTCCGGGGCCAAGGACGACATGTCCGCCTGTGTTACTGCTATTCGAGACAGCGTAGGCAACCAACGTGATGTTGCCACCAAAGCCATTAGGTCCAGCCGCTATGCTTTCCGTAGAAATCACGTTGTCGGCCCCGAGATTGACGTCTCCGCCGAAGCCGGAAGCCCCGGTGATCACTACGTTTGTGGCGGTCTGCGTGAAGTTGGCACCAGCCACGATGGTGAGGCTGCCGGCGTCGCCTGATTTAGAAGTTGGGGTGGTGGCTGCCGTGACGAAAATGTTGCTGCCGGTTATCCCGACGTCTCCTTTCGAAACGATCAAAATGCCGCCAGGAGCCAAGATGTGATTGCGGATGTCGACACTAGTGCCGGCCACCAACGCTACTGAGCCTGTGAAGTTCAGCTCGCTTTCTACGACCAATATCGGTACGGTCGCTGTGAAATTATTACCCGCGTAGACAGCCTTTAAATCCGCCGCTACTTTAGTCGCAATCGCGATGGAAGGCGCAGTAACGTTGGCTGTGTTGACGTAGCTGTCTCCCGCGTTGACGGAAAACAGACTGCCGGCAGTGATTACTCCATTAAGGTTGACTTTTCCATCCTGGAGGACGCCACCGCTGAAGCTGCCGGACGTGACCTGACCGGTCGTGGAGTTGATTGCGACGGTGCTACCGACTATCGCCGGCGTCGTGTTTTCGATGACGATGTTGCCGGTGTTTATAGTAGAACCGGTACCGAGGGCGGTGATAGTTCCAAGTGAGAGGTCGCCTGCGCCGACCACGAAGACGTCACCGTTAGCCTAACCGGCACTGCCCTTTGTTTCGATTGTCGAGCCTGCCAGGCTGATGTTACCAGTGGTGAATCCTGCATCTGAGAAGGCGACGAGTGTCACATTTCCGCCGTCGCCGGCAGTGCTGTTCGCCGTTATAACCGGAGCTGTGCCCGTAAACAGAATGTTGCCACCAGTGCCCGTGCCGCCGGTGATCTTCAAGTCTGAAGTAAGCGTAAAGTTAGCGCCCGCGACCATAAGAATGTCACCGGCTGATGTCGACGTGGTGGAGATTTTGATCCCGCTATTGAAACTTATGTTTTGTCCGGCGATTATCGAGATGTTTTCGGATGCGGTGATTACATCAGCCGCGATGATGACGTTGCCCGAGTTCTGGATCAGAGGGTCGCCTGTCGCTACTATTCCATTGAGGTTCAAATCTTCGGTATCGGCGGCGATGTCGATGAAGCCACCATGGGCGGTGACAGCACCAGTCACTTCACCGGCGCGAACGACCAATCTGCCATCACCAGCGTTCAGGTTCAGTTCTTTCGACAACCAGTCGCCACCTGTGAGCGTGGTGTCAACTTTCGGCGTGAATGCCTTTTCGCGAATGTTGATCGCACCATTCAGAGCGCTGATTGTTCCACCGGTTGAATCGATGTTAATCGATGCAGGCTCGACAGTGTTGAAGTTGACGTTGCCGCTTATGGCGCTGATTGAGCCACTGTTTGCGACCTGTCCGGAGACCAGGTTGACGTCGTTGGCTGCTGAAAGCACAGCTGCAGAGCCATTGTTATTGATGGAGTTGCCGGCGGTGATAGTCAGACTGCCGGAGCTTGTGATCGAGCCGGAGTTGTTGAAATCGCGGACGGCTGAAAGGTTTAAATCCAAAGGCGATTGAGAATCTCCACCGGAGGGCACCACTGACGATATCAGTGCGTCAGCGCTGTTCGTAATGTTTCTCGCGCCGATTTTGGCTGTAACTCCGGCTTTATCGGAGGTCGCGTAGATCGTTCCGTTGTTGACCAGGTTGCCTGTCAATCTAATATCGCCATTTTTGGCAAAGTTGCCGGTCGCGTCAACGCTTGTCGGAATCACAAGTGACGATGTTCTGATATTGCGTCCGGCGTCGCTGATGTTGCTCAGATTAAACTGACCATCTACACCGCGACCGCTGTTGTCTACGACGAGGGATTGAGATTCGCCGCCGATTATCTGTTGAAGCGCAACGAACTCAGCTGCTGAAACCCGCTGTCCACTGGTCAATACTTTTTCTTGATCGCCTACCTTAATAGTGTAGGAGCTGGAACTTGAGAACATGTTGTCGCCGAGGATAATTCCGCGATTGTCCGAGGACAAGTCCAGCTCTAGTCCTCTTGGGAGATTGCGTTCTCTGCCGTTGGCGTTGATGAAGGTCGAGTTGTTTTGTACTTGGGCGACGGCTTGTCTGATCTGGCGGTCGACGATTATGTTTTGCGTTTGAACAACCGGTGGGACGTCAATATGTCTGCGAACTCTGTCTTCTGATACTGGTTGTATCTGAAGTGGTGCGTTGGAGAAATGGTCGCGAGCCATTTGGCGAAGTTCTGCTCTGTTGCCTTTGTTCTGGTTGCCTCGTCCCTCGCTGAAATTCCATCCCTGGGCTTCGCCGGGATGAGCGATGGCTGGTGCCGCGAGTAGAAGTGTGCTGGCTAGTGAAACAAAAGGGGCTCTAGAAATCGAGTTCGAGCCAAAAGAGTCGCTTTTTCTCATTGCGAATTCCCTTACAGGTGCGTGTATAAAGTAGTGACCGGGATTCCGTTGCAGTATTTCTTGTTTGCTTTGCCAGGAAACAAGCGGACATATAGTCCGCGACTCAAAATAGCACCATAAGAAAGTATCATTTTTTCTTGTAGTTTTCATGAGATTCGTTTACTTTCAATCGTGTATTTCGTTGTTGGAGGCGATCCGCAAGCTCACAGCCGACGAACAACGAAAAATAGGTTTAGTAAGTTTCCTTAATACAAGTTATAAATGTGGAAAGCTGATGCTCACCCAACGACAATAGCTGGACCGACACCTCTAATGGAATCTTGGGATGAAACGACTGGCAGTTAGCGCTCTTGGGCTTTTTTCTTTTCTGCTCGCACACCCGGCTGTGGCAGCCTCGCATGATTATTTCAGCGGTGGCACTAACGTCTGCGAAAGCGACATCCTGCCTAAGGACATCTTCAGCACAGGCGTCGTCCCCGGCACTGTCTGGCTGCAAGCCCATAGCGTCAGCACTGCGAACAATACGCTTCTGGCTGACAATAGCGACGTTCAAAAAATAACTGAGTGGCTCACCTATGGTGATGGTTCCAGTCCTTTCACGATCAAGTATCCTGCGGGGTGGAGCGTATCGACCGATCAGAAAACAGGAAAAGTTGATGTCACCAGTGGTGGTGGCGCAAAATTATCCATATTGCCAGTTTTTATTGCCAATCAAAAAGTGGAAGATCTTAAACCAAAGCAGTTCTTCAACACACTGATCAAATTGTTGGAGCCGGGTGCAAGCTGGACGCCAGCTCAATCAATTGCGATAAATGCCTATCATTCCACTTATGAAAACGACAAGCAGAGCGCGACGGCAGCGCTAATGTTCGTGCAAATTCCAGAGGGTGTCGCCGGGCGAATTGTCTTAGCTGCAGTCGAAAAAAACTCACCAAAAGTTAGCCCCGAAACATTCGCGCAAATTATTCTCAGTCTGAAATCGAATGCTCCAAGCAGTTCTTCAGGCTCAACTGAGACGCAACCAGGAAGTCAATCTCAATCGGCAATGCAATCATCTTCGGGCCAATCGAATGCCGGCGATCAGAACTCCTCTGAGCAATCGCCAGCCAGTGACACAACTTTTATACCCTTCAAAGATCCAAACGAAGGCGCCTTTACTGTTGAAGTTCCAGAGGGATGGCGCACCGAAGGCGGCTTGGGAAGAGCGGGTGCGATTGATGTTCGCCCCTGGGTGCGCACGGTTTCACCAGATGGAATGATCACCGCGTTTATCGGCGATGGCAAGATACCACCATTTACGATGCCATCGGCTCAAGGGACATCATTGGGTTTCGGTCTCGGTAAGATCTATAACGGCACTCTTGTCGCCAACTACATGCCGGCTAAGAATTACGCAGAATACTACGCCAAGACCAATCTAAAGAAACACATAAGTGATCTTCAGGTCGTTAAAACAACAGATCATCCAGAACTCGCACTCAGCATTAATGGTACCGTCGGCGCCACCAAGTCCGAAGCGGCATCGATTAAGTTGACCGGAATGTATGGCACTGTTCCTGCCATTGCGTACTATCTCGCCGCGACCAAGGCGAATGTTGCATATGGCACTGGAATGTGGTGGGTGACCCTGATAGCCGGAGAGATCAGTCCTGCTGACCGAGATGCCGCAGGCCTTAGTGTTATCCAGCACATGCTGAAGACCTTTAAAATGGATCCCGGGTGGCAGGCGCGATCGGACCGAAACACAGCTACTGTTTCTCGCAACTATCAAGCTGCTGCGGCATTAAATCAACAAGCAATAATGAGTCGTTATCGGGCTCAACAAGCCGCTAGCGACAGCATTACTTCGAGTTATTGGAGCAGGCAAGCCTCTCAAGATCGTGCTGCCAACAACTTTTCCAATTATTTGCGTGGTGGTAGTTCCGGATCGTCATCGTCAAGTAGTTCTCCTAACAATTTTTCCAACTACATTCGCGGAGTCGAGAATGTAGAAGATCCGAGCACCGGAACAAAGTACCAGGTGGAATACGGTCCGCAATACCATTACATCGATCCGACCGGCAGTTATTATGCAGGCACCAACCATGGTGCCCCTGCACCAGACTGGAGACAATTGCTGTCGGTGCCGTAAATCAGTTGGCACTGTATATGGTGCGCGCCAGTCGGAACGCCGGCTCATTCAAGATGAGCATCGGCGCTCCTGTTGTTGCTGCTTATGTGCTGGCGGGCGCTGTTGCAGAATGCTGATCCAGGGCTGCTTGCAATTTTTGTTCGTCCAGGTGCTCCAGTGAAGTCTGCAATATGTGTCCGCCTGAGCCTTCAAGTTTTGGCAGCACTTTGTCGATCGTCACTTTTTTAACTAGAACGAACAGAGCTGAACTGTTGGGTTTTAATTTCTCAGAGAGTTCTTTGATGAATTTGTCGTCAATGCCCAAGTCCATCATCTTTCCAGACAGAGCTCCGGCTGCGCCGCCTAAAGCCATGCCGAACAAGGGGTTGAGCATAAGGAGCCCGAGCAGGGCGCCTAACATTCCACCCTGCAAGGCTCCAGCAGCGGTCAAATTCATAGACTGATGCAGCTTGACCTTGCCTTCAGCATCTTTCACGACCACAACGGAATCTTCGAGGTCGATCAAGTATTCATGCTGCAGCTTCGCCAGTGTGATCCTTACTTCTTCGGCTTTGTGAATATCGTCATAGGCAATAACTATTAAGTCGCTCACGTCGACCTCCTTGATTTTGTTCGGGATATGTAGGTTGGTTAATTCTACAGCATGCCAATGTACCCGATTGAGATTATTGTGCATCGCTAAACAGAATTCGCTTGTTTAAAACGAACGAGAAACTCATTGCAAATCGTACGAAGGCTCTGGTTGCAATAGCGAGAGGGCTGTCGTTGTAATTGCACAAGAACATAACTGCAGCGCTGTGAACATATTAATGTTGACCATGTAATACTTCGACTGTTTGGAAGAGGTCGTCCAAAATTTCTTCGCTAGCTTCTAGTCGACCGCGGCTTCCTTTCAGAGTGCGAAATCCAGCAGCTGGTGCAGTCGTCACGCTTCGAACAAAGAGTATCCATTTGCTGCCGATGGTCGGCATCCTCTCTTCGGAGAAGCGCCAATCAGCAGCCACCGCTCATGCTGACCATGATGAAGCTCGCACCGCAAGCGCTTTTGGTCATAAGTCTGGATATTTATTTTCACCGTCGATTTCAAGCCACCGCATACGGTGCGTGCTGGTGAATGACATTGCAACTAAAGAAACGCCAGACCGTCCGTCTGGCGTTTCTTATAGTTTCATTGTCCTGTGTTCCGGTCGGTCTTCGGTTGAAGAGGAGCTCAATTCCTGGTGGTGCCTGTCGGGCTTCGAAAAGAACGGCTTTTGAACAGGGTATTGTCGACCCAGCCAGCTTCAGCACAGTTTCATGAAAGATCACTTCTTCTGCGATTTTGATGCGTCACTAGTTTTGAAAGTGCCACCACTAAAGGTGGCAGTGCCTCGGTAAAATTTATATTGCAAACGGGCTCATTCTGTAAGTCCAAAGCCCTAAAGCAGCAATCTCAAGCAAAACAAATAACGGAGCGAGTTGAATCATTTTGTTCCGCCTTTCTTGAATGGCACCAGATGGGTAGATAGATCGAGCCGGCCAACTGAGAATAATGCACGAGCGTCTTTTTGTTTAGTAGACTAATGCGAATCTTTCTAAAGTGACAGTGCAGTTAATAACTTGAGTAAAGATTTTTAAACCGGTGTGTAAAAAAAACATCTCTGGGCCTTCTTCGGAGATTTGCCATGTATTCGTTCCATTTCACTCCTCCCCGGGCATCTAAAATAGAGCGACAGAATTTTGCTTGAGGATCTATAGACCAAAATGTTAGAGGAATGAGTTAACCATGCAAACGAAGCGACGATCAATCCTGCTGCTGTGTCTCGTGTCGATTTTGACAATCGGGCAGGTTCGGGCCGATGAATCTGGCCCTTCCACTCAGGCTGTTCGGCTGTATCAAACTGGGAAGTACCAACAGGCGCTGCCGCTTTTCAAACAAGCGGTCAAAGAAAAACCGCAAGATGCAAACTCGCTCTTCTATTATGGTCTTACTCTGCACCGACTCGGTCAAGTTGCCGCCGCCAGACAGGTGTACAACAAGGTGATCGGATATTTTCCTGGCTCGCCGGCTGCCAGACAAGCCATGGGAATTATTCTCCAGCCCGGTCAGACGCGCGCGACCAGTGGACAGTCGACCGCAGTACGCGCGACCACTGGACTGGCAACGTCGTCCGCAAGCAGCACTGGTGCCGCTTCTTACCTTTCGTCTCTGCCCTCGGAATCGAGAGTGTACTTCAAGAAAGAAGGGAACGCATTGATGGTGGACGCTGAAGTAAACAACAGGCGCATCGCAATGGTTTTTGATACGGGAGCGGAAGTTTGCGCATTTGGTAAGAACCATTTGAGAGAACTGGGCATTCAAGTGCCACAGGGACGCCCGACAGGATATGCCATGGGCGTCGGAGATGGAGGAAAGATTCCAACCTGGGAAATGAACGTAGATTTGAAACTGGGTAGCATTTATCGCAAAAATTTGCCAATCTCCGTTCAGGATAACCTCCCCGGAGAACCACTTCTCGGGCAGACCTTCTTCAATGACTTTCACTACACAATCGACAATGGTGCCAATTCCATTCACTTCGTCACCAAACAGAGTCCGCGAGCACCGGTTGTCGCATCGAGGGGCTATTCACCGTCGGCATCGACCGCGGATAGATACTCAGTGCCCTTTACCAAGGTCGGCAACGAGATGGTTGTCGTAGCAGATGTTAACGGCAAGCCAATCAGAATGATCTTCGATACGGGAGCGTCGGCAACGGTTTTCACACATGAAAGTATCCGTCAGTTGGGCATCTCCATCCCTGAGGACGCAGAGCAGGAGCACCATGTTGGTATCGCTGGCGATACCGCAGGAGTTGGCTTTGCGGTCTCAAGAATGCGGCTCGGTCCCATCGATAAATCCTCCTTTCGAATCAGCGTCATTCAAGGACTGACAGGTTATCCGCTATTGGGTCAAACATTCTATGGCGACTGGCAATACAGCATTGATAACGCAGCAGGAATGATTCGTTTCGTGCGCAGGTAGAGCAGTCCTTTCGAGCAAGATATCCGTCACGCAAAGCAGCGGTTAACCAATTTAACCTAATAGTTTGAAGAACGAAAACTTCGACGAAATGAGATCAATCGATAGCAACCAAAGAGACGCCAGGCCATCAGCCTGGCGTTTGGTTTTAATGCTCAACTTTTTCCTAATTGAAGTTGCAACGTTATTGCAACCTTAATCGACCATCATTGGTGCATCAGGCATCAGCCAGGTGTTTCTCGGCAATTTCGCCGATGTTGCTAGCGGAGAAGAGGTCCATGGCGGACAGGGGGATAGATGGTAGAAAGAGCAGGAGATGCTGGTAACAAAGCCAGCACTGAGCACGACAAAGCAGTAATTACTACCGACAGTTTAGATAGTTTCAGACTCGCGCTAACTAGAGACGACTTTACCAACATCGACACCGATGAAAACAACAGGTTATCGGCGACTGAACTCCGCACCAGTAGCGAGAGTGGCTCACTGTCTGCGAATAAGCAAACTGCTGTTGACGGTTTTCTTTCCTTCCTGGACAAGCAGCCTGTCAACACACTGGACGACGACCGTGAGGTTCGTCGAGTTATACCAAGCTGGCAGACCGCCGATTTTGCCGCGTCACGAATGAGCAGTTTGGATTTCGGAACGCTCGATAAGGATGGAGACAAAGTTCTATCGAAGGGCGAATTGACATCAGGCAAAGACAACATCGATGTGACTAGTTCAGGGAAATTTGCCGCCGAACTTTTCTTGAACCTGCTCGATGGGAATGTGACCGATGCTCGCGGAATAGTGCGCCGCGATACTGTTAACGACTTTACCAAACTCGATCCACGTTTCAAGAATAAAACTGAAGCTCAACTGGATCAGCTATCGATGGAAGGGACCGCAACCGAAAAAGTTCGTGCTCTCGATGAAAACATCACACGCAACGATTATCGTTTTGACTCGCGCGACGTAGAAGAGAGTGTGAAGTCGACGATCCTTTTGCAAAAGGCATTGAAGGAAAATCGAGACCTGGACGAAGGTGCTGATGGAAAGCCAGAACTCGGTAACACTCCGTTGACGGAGCAACGACGCTTGCTATTTCATAATGCTATTGCAAAGGACCTTAATACGATTGGCGCGCAGGTAGTTCGCAATGTGTATAAAACTGAACTTCTCGAATCAACTGGACAGCACGAGGCTGCTATCAAAGCTGGCGAAGAGGCTGTGAAAAGCGCGGATGGACTGACCAAATCTTATTCCGGTGACGGATGGAAAACGACTATCGCGGAGCTTGTGAAAACTGAACGTGATCTGCTTCAAAAAGATAGCGGGAGCATGAGACTTGAAGATCGCTCTAAAACAGAGGATCAAAAGATCCGCGCAAATATGTCGGCGACTGCCGATCAATTGAACCGAATGCTGTCTCTGCCAGCCACAACTCGCGCAGGTCTTGCTCGGCAGCTCCTGGGCTTTCAGCTGGACGAGTTTCAACTCGGCAAAGGCGTTAAGTTTGACACCAATAGCTCGATGTTCAATCCAAAACGTGCAGAAGAGTTGCATTCCGAAGGGAAAAAATACATTACCGAAAACTTCGAAATTACTCCATCAGAGTTTAGTGGCCACAATGTGACTTCTCTTTTCGGAGGAGCCTGGAAAGTTATCGATCCGAAATCTCAGTACAATTTCTATCAGGACAGAAACAACAATGGAAAGTCAGATTTGATTGAACGGATCAAGGGTTTGAAATAGTCAAAGTGGCGACTGTAATGGCTATGTCTTGGGTTGTGTGGTAGAAATAATTCTGCATAATTTGTAGTCAGTTGATTTTTAGTGTGACGTCACGATGACGTCACACTCGTGCCATATCATTCTAGAATCCCAAAATTTATTCATGGGATCCCCGCTCGCTCACTTACTAACAAATGACAGACAAAGCCCGTGTTACCGACGTCAGTCCTGCTGCGGCACCACAAACTCATTCGGATAATTTTGACCGAACCGAACTGTTTAGCAGCTTCGGACAAACGGCTCGTGAACAGAGTTCTACCGACACGACAAGAAACGGTGCAGACAGCGTCGGCACAATTTCTTCGGACCAACAATTCAACCAAACAGACGCCACTGATAGCAATTCTTTTCAGACAAACCAAAACGATAGACAGAATGGTGAACACGCAAAAGATGCTAGCCTGCGTTCAGATGCTAGTGGCGACAGTCAATCACTCGATGTGCCGAATGTGTTCGAAGAACTTGGATTAACTCGCGGTCTATCAAGTCGGGGCGACGCAAAACAACCTTCTGAAGGCAATGCCAATAACGATCGCTCGCCACTAAAAATAGCAGAACAGCCGCTTCCGACAATTGCGTTCTTTGATTCCGCAAGCGCAAGCGCGAGCATATCGAGCAGAATCGATGTTGCACTACAAAAAAATAAAGCGCGAGATCACCAGCCAGGCAACCTCAGGAACCAGCCCGATAACAGGCGGGGCGATCGGATAGAAACGAGACCAGACCTTGAAAGCGCAAAACCACCGGGCGGTCTGCAGGTTGAAAATCTTGGAGCCTCGAAAGAATTTGCCGCCAGGGTTCAGAAACAAATCGGTAGCCTGACACCAGATGCACGTTCTGCCCTTGAAAAAAGTGGAGTTGAAATTATTGCGACAGACAAACTCACGTCGGTGCGACCAGATTTGAAGGGCCAAGAACCTTACAATCAGTCAGGATCGACTTACGAAAATTTGGATGGTTTCTATCTTCCAAATTCCAAATCGGTGGTAATCGCAGAAAGCCGACAAGATAAAGCAGGAAAAACTGTGCCTAATGATCGCGTAGAAGGCGTGTTCAAGCACGAAGTTGGCCACGCCCTCGACGCCAGCCTTGGAAATTTCTCGCAGAAACCAGAGTTTGTTGAGGCTCACAAAAAAGATACAGAGAATCTCAATGCCTTCGACAAGGGCATGTTTGGCTACCTTATCGGATCGAAGGATGGCGATGGCAAGCCAGAAACATTTGCAGAAGTCTGGGGCGCGCTCAATGGCGCCAGTTCCGATCCCCGAGAAACCAACAGGATCCTGCAAAAATTTCCTAACGTAGCCAATCTGATCAAGCAAGAACTTCCCAAGTTCATCAAAAAATAAGTCCAGTGCATTTCTCCTGCCTCAGTCACCATATCCAGTGTTTGGGAAATTGACAGAAAATGGTTGATTGGTGCGGACTGATTTATCTTTCGAACTATAGACTTAGTTGTTATTGGTTCTCAGAGTCACTGGTTCGTTTGCGCCGAATGTGAGGTTGCTCGCGTTGCCACCATTGTTTACCAACAGCTGGGAGCCCGCACCTCCGTCGAAGACGGTTCCTGCAACCGATTGGAGACCCGAGCCGGTCAGTACGACGTTGCCCTGAACAATCAGTCCGGGCGGTGTCTGCATTGGGGTAGCAGTTGCTAGACCAAGTGAAATTGAAATGTTCGCCGCTGTTCTAGTTATGATGTTGTTATTGATCGCAATTCTACCTGCCTTATCGATATTGGCGATCGTTACTGCGCCACCGGACGACAGTTGTTGATTGAGTTCCAGTGAACCGGAGCTTACCGCGAGCACTACGTCACCAGAGTTTTGAACTGGCGAGCCAAAGAACAAAACTTTCTTGGTACCACTGGCTATTACTTCCAGGTTGACGCTCGCTCTTGTGTCTAAGAAAGTTATGTTTTTCTTTGATGAAACGTTCAAGTACGCGGATCCGCCGAGTGCTTGAGCTCGGATAGTGCTGAATTGTGTTCCACTACCTAAGTCGAGCGGGGTAATCGATGCAGTACCGATATTCAATGCCGCGATTAGATCGAGCTGTCCGTCTACTTTAATACCTGAAACCGTCGACTGTTCAATAGAGCCGGTTAGTGACCTGAAACCGGCGTTGTCGGCCACTACTTCCGAAAATGCTCCAAGTTGACTTCCGCTGACGGAAAATCCTTGCGCCGTGATGGCACCACTGGCAGTGATTGTTCGACCGATTCCCAGCACGGTTACTTCGGCTTTTGTTGCGTTGATGGTGGTAATGTTAGTCGTGCCGATTCCGTCAAGTCCAATATTAGCAATGGTACCGCCGGCGAAGGCAGTCAAGCTTGGAGTTATTACATTGACAGCGTCATCTGCTAATCCCAGATTGCCATTAGCTACGAGCTCGACCAAAGAGGCTGACTCAATCGGAGCGATAACGCCACTATCGAGAATGTCGCCTCCGGCGAACAGAGTTATCACACCTCCAGCCGTGACACCGCCGTGGATGGTCAGATCTTCGCCCGACAACAGTCCGATTTGGTTACCGGCATTGAGTTCCGTATTTACGAAAATTCTGGACTTACTATTCAATTTACTGGAAGCAACCAGCGAGGCGGAGCCTTTGACTCCATTGGCGTCGTAAGTCACGTCTTGACCTTTCACACTCGATTCTATCCCTGCTGTCGTTGCGATAATTGTGCCTGTCTGGGTAGTGGCACCACTGGCGGTGAGGGTTCCGGTTCTAATCGCAAAACTCGGGGACTTGGCGGCGGCGGCGATTAGTTGGATGTTTCCGTTATTGCCGGTGCCAGTGCCGCCTGTGTTCACAATGGCATTTCCGAGGTCAATCGTTCCGGCGGATTTACCTTCAAGTCCTTTTCCGTCAAACGCAAACATTTGAACATCTCCGCCGTTTGTATTTGCACCAGGGGTGATGGCGTGTGCCAACACTGAGGAAACTCCGGAGAGGGTTATATTTCCGCCTGTCTTAGACGCTTTCCCGGACAGAGAAACGGCACCTGCGCCGGTCAGATCGCCATTGCTGAGCGTTGATTTATTGGTACCGCCTTGATTGTTGAAGTCCGCTCCGGCTATTAGTGTGATGTCGAAACCTGTCGTGGTGGCATCGCCCGCTTGAATAACCACGCCAGAACCGGTGATGTTGCCGGATGCGACGATAACCAGATTCTCGGCGTCCGTTAAATTACCGTCGATTAAGATGCTGCCTGCGGTATTGAAATATGTCGGGTCACCTGTCAGGCAGCTATAGCCGATTTTAAGCAAATCAGTGCTTGCTGTGAGGTGGGCCGCGTTGCCGGTTTGTGAAACTATGCCGGTGAGCTGGTTGACGTCGACAGTTGCTGTTCCCTGCCCTGCATGCATGTTGAACTGTTTGCTGAAGAGGTCACCGCCAACGATCGTGCTGTTCCCTTCGCCGGTGTAAACGCTGTCTCTCAGATTGATCGCGCCGTGGAGCGCGCTAATTGTGCCCCGACGATTGTCGACTACAAGCACTGCATCAGGCGCGTTCAAATTTACGTGTCCACTCGCCGAGCTTATCGAGCCACGGTTGTTTATGTTCGGCGCTGCTAAACCAACATCGTCGGCCGCGCTGATTGAACCGTAATTGGTGACTGCGTCTCCAGCTGTCAGTGTCAGTCCCGATGTTGATGTGATCGTACCGGCGTTATTCAAATTTCCGGCCGCATCGAGTGTCAGATCGACTGTAGAGGCTATTGTCGCTCCTATGTAGTTGTTGATGTCGTCCGCTCGAATCGCTCCGCTGCGAGCGCTTCCGCTTGAAGAAGCCAGAACCGTTCCAAAATTGTCCAGGTTGCCGAGCAATTTGAAATCGGATCCTCTGGAGAAGTCACCATCGATAGTGACATTATCTGCGACCACAAAATTCGCTGCACGCATAGCGTCTTTTGGTCCGGTTATGGCATCAAGATCTACATTGCCGCCGGTGGCTCGACCGACGCGATCGAGCAACAGTTTTTGACCACTACCTGCAAGTGCTTGTTTCACCGCGATATATTCCGCCGCCGTAACCTGGCTTCCGGCGCTTAACGTCTTGGTTTGATCGCCTACTGAAATTTGAACTGACGCGGCTTCGTTAAACAGGTTTCGGCCTAGAGTGATATTCTTGCTGTTGGATGTGAGGTCGAGATCCAGTCCACCTCTCAGTTTTGCGATTTCACCTTGAGTATCGACTTGTCTTGTGCGAGTGCTGAATTGGCGAATAAGCGCATTATTGTTCAGGTTGTTGACGTTGAGCCTGGCACCGTGCTGAACATTGACGGGCTGTGCGGTCAGGTCAACCGAGTTGCGAACCTCGACGCGGTTTCGACCTGCGTTGCCGTAATTCTCTTTGTACAGCGCTCGGACCGCATGTCTGTCGATGTCCGGCCTCTGTTGGCGAAATTCTCTGAAGCTAGTGCTGTCGTTGTGTGCCGCAAAAGCAGCGCAGCTAGTGGCGATGAGCAGCGTTCCTGCTAAAAGTGCTGCAGATTTTGCCGAGCGGATCTGGTTGTGACCGTTCATAAAAGCGTGACCTCAGGATATGTTGTGAAACAAGCAATTCCAGGAGGTGAGTGCTTGCAGGGGACCTTTAAATGGGCAGAGCCTATCATGAATCCAATGGCACATTCCAGTAGAGTTTAGTAAGTTAAGTAGTGCTTTAGCCAAAAAAGCTCAATCGAGCTATGACACTAGATCGACATCTGAGTGAGGCGGTACATTTCAGAGGTGAATCGTTTGAAGCCTTAGGCAAGAAAGATCAAGCACAAAAGGATCTGGCGAGTGTTCGGGCTCTGGGATATAAACCAGGTGAACCGTTTGTTTATACAGTGACTAAATAACCTAAATGGTTGCGCGAGCGAGAGGGCTAAGGTTGCTTCGGAGCGCAGAACAGAATTGGCGAAAAAAACTTGATGAATCGGACAAGGCGTTTCGCAGTCGCCCATTTTCGGAGTTGCAACGTAATTGCAACCTTGTTCCGTAAATATAGGTGCAGTCAAAACTTCAACAAGGTCTGTACTATATGGAAAAACCAGATGCGATCGCGTCCGACGAGGGTTCGGGCGGTTCCAGAAAACAGTCCGCACATCAGGCTCTCTTGGAGGACGCACTGACGCTGGGAACTGTGCTGGCATCAACTTCCCCAGTAGACGCCGGTTTGAAAATACTAGTATTCGAACTTGCAAACAAAGAAACGTCACCTTCGCTGCCGGAAATCCTCGAGGAAAAAATTCGGGGTCAATCACCGTCGAAGGGACAAAACTCATTCCCAAATTTGTTTCAGAGTGCTTCGAAGCACGAGTCTCCAATGGCTATGGCCATGATCGGTGGTGTGATAAAACCGGCCGACACTGATTCACCGAAAACCTTTGCTGATTTCAATCGAGAAAGAGTCATTGCTCAAGCGGATTTGGTGAGAACGCTCAGAAGAGAGGCGTTACTGGGTCGAAATGCCAATCGTGACACCACTAATTCAAAAACAAACGATGCGAATTCTAATGAGCGAAGTAATTCACGCGAGCAACCAATCCGAACCAGTGAAGCTTCGCTAAACTGGAGGGATGATTCTTCACTAAATTTGAAGCTGACTAATGAACAGTCTTCTTCGGGTATGAGCTACGATTATTTGTTCAAAACTAAACCCGTTGGCAGCAACCAAATCGATCGGATGGTCGAACAGTTTCGAAAGGGTCTATCATTTCTAACTCCAACCGCCGAAAGTATTCCTTCAATGTCGAGCATGCTGTCGGACGTATTCAAAGAGCCCAAGGATAGGGCTCCGTCCGACGACGAATTTTTCAGGCGCCGTCTGCTAAAAGAGAGTCCTTAGCGTAGCTGTGTCCAACTATTTGCTATTTGAACTTGAGATTGCGCGGAAGGCGCGCATCTACTGATAATGCTTGTTGAATATCAGCGTTGCAGAGATCTGTTTGGTTTTGCTCGTGGTAAATGCGAGCTCGCGCTAAATAGTACTTCGACTGCATTGGATCGACCGAGATTGCTTGTGAATAATCCGAAATCGCGTTGTCGAAACGCTTTAGTTGCTTATTCAAATGCCCTCGTTTAAACAGCAACTGAGCATCACCAGGAGCAAGGCGCAGAGCCTTGTTGACGTTTTTAATTTCCTGTTCCGGATTTGCAAAAGGTTCGAAATTGGAAACAAAATCGGAGGGCGGTGCGACGGCCGCTGCAGGATTAGAGCGAGAGATGTTTTGCGTAATCTCCTCCATCTCAATGCCGCGCTGCGGCTGTACAGATCCCTGGTTAGTGATAGTCGAAGCGGCAAACCCAGCTTCGCTAAGGAACATGTGCATGGCTTGTTCGTAATCATGCACTGCCCCAATGTTTGTCGGCGCCACACGTCTCTCGAGATTGGCATCTTGACCGCCGGCGCTCGCTAAGCCTGCTTGATATTGTCTGGCTAACTCCGGATTCAGTCGAGCCGCCCGCAAGTAATCTTGCACAGCATCCTCATGCTTTCCACTCTTGGCTTTGGTGGTGCCGCGCTCGAGAAACGCATTGTAGTCGTCTGGTTTTAACTCAATTGCTTTGTCGAAGTCTTTGGTGGCATCATCGAAATTTCTGAGTCGCACAAGACACTGACCGCGTTTCAAATACGCTTCAGTAAAATTCGGATTCACGGAAATAGATTCGGTGAAAAAACGCAGTGCATTTTGATTGTCTTTTTGTTGCATTGCACTCATGCCTTTTTCAAACGAGCCCAGTCCCTGGACTTGAGCTGCCGCTGGCGGGGCAATTATCATGCCGGAAAACAAAAGAATCGTGAGGCACGATGAAGCGGCTAATTGGACATGTCGTTTTCCATTCATAAAAATTGAACGCTCCAAGCATCAGAACTACAAACGAGATTATACCCAGTCCGCTGGTAGTCTTGAGTCGTGCCCGGCACTGAAAACCAGATTGACAGCTAATCTTCAAGAAGGGCTGTCATTTTGAGCCTTCCGGTTGCATTGAGCTAATTTGTCAACAGCCAGCGAGCACCGTATATGGTGAAGATGCATTGGTTTGCTTAAGTTGACTCAAGTTCTGCAAAGCAGCTCTTTCATTACGGTCATCGCTTCTTGTTCTACTTCTGCCGTGTTGTTAGTTATTCTGTAGCAACTGTTCGACTGCAACGTTCCTGCAACAGTGCATCTATACATTGGCAGGATTAGTACAAACGCGAGACTAATCAGTGGCAAACGATTCTATTTACGAACCGCCTGTGACGCTTCAGCAGCCAGGCTACGCACCCGATGCAACGCAGGAGGGAAGCACTGCGCGAAATGCGGGCGAGACGAAGCTTTCTGCAGGCGAAACACAGGAGAAGGGCACCACCTCAGCCGCCAACCCATGGAACCCTCTCAGTCTGCTGTCTGCGCCAGCCGATCTAATCTCGAAAGCTGCTAGCGCTTTGCCAAGCTCCTTTCCGACAGTCGAAATCGGCGGTGATGAGGTCGCCAAACAGCCGGTGACACCAGCGGCGACCACTGATCAAATTGACGTCAGACCAGGCGGCAGCATGTCGGATAGCCCAATGGTTGAGAATACAATTCGGAAGATAAAAGACTCGCCAGACCCGGTGCTCGAAATGGTCAACCTTCTTGCCGGAGGGTTGGACAATCTCAGAGGCGCGAAACTTTACCAAACCGTGCACGGCGACTACCAATTGCAGCTATCGCTGAATCAGCCCACTCGAGAAAAAATGGTCGATAAGTCCATTGGACCGTTCAGCTCCGGTCCGGTGACAATGGACAGAGAAGTCGGTATGCGCGCTTCACTCAGACCCGCCACCGCTGGCGGTGGTGCCATATTGCAATTGAGCAATTTTACAGGCGTTCACCCCACCGTTGAAGGACCGCAAAAGAGCAGAGCTGTACTGCCGAGCAGCGCAACTCTATCCAAAGGCATGGACGGGGACTATCACATGTCAGTCAACGGGCAAGCCGAATGGGGGCTGCGCCGGACGCACTGGACAAAATCGCGGAACCTGACCATCGATCCCGAAAATGTGCGCGATCCCTTTTTGCGCGGCATAATGCAAGATGCGACGGACATAGATCGCACGCTGGCAGATTTGCTGAGGATACAGCAGTCGCAAGACATACTAAGCATCGGCATGCAGAGATCACCTTCATCCGCTGCAGGCACAGAACAGTTTGATATGCACGTAAGGTCTAGAATCGAAAAACATGTTCCGCTAGGTCAAGACGTGTCAGCAGGCTTGCCGGTCAAGATTGACAGTGTGGATCTGGGCACTGACGTGTCGGCTTCACTGTCATACAGTCGGCAAGAGGGTATCGCGTTGAGCCGCATCAACGGAGTGAAGATCAACATCGAGCCGTTCGCCGGATTTAAGCAAGTGGTATCACCGACGAAGCTTACACTTGAAAGAGATAACTCAGGCAAGGCGGCAGTGGGTGTACAATTTGTTCTGCACGATGGACAAGGAAAACCTGGTGCACCCGTGAGCTTCTCGATTCCGTTTTCGAAGATACTCGAAGAATTGGGCAAGAGGAAGAAGTAGGTTCAGGACATCGAGGATGGGCGTTTGCGGACGTCCATTACGCTTCGGTCCAATCGATCGATTCAACGAATGATTGAACACGGGTTTAAACTTCGTTCTTTGTGGACAGTGAAAATTCGTAGACTCGTCCTTCGCTTCCTGGCTCATAGACATAAATGCACGAAAATTTGTCGGCACCGCTGAAGTCGCCATCGATGACAGAATTTTACAGGCGCGGCTCACTTTGCTATTTTAGACTATTCGCCTCAGTCTTATCCTTGGAGGCGAGATCGCTTTTGCCAAGCAATGTGTATGCCTCTGCGCGACCTCGATAGGATTTCTCAAGATATGGTTTCAATGACTTGATATTTGCGACCTTATCTTTAAGAGTATCGATTGCCACCGTCAGATCGGTAACAGCCAAATCCAGCTGTTTCGTACGAACATAACATCTACCCCTGTGTGACTTGATGATGTATTGACTGTTTGCCGGGCATAACTCGAGTGCTTTCGAATATGCACCAATTGCGGTATCAAACTTTGATAACGCCATCAGAACATCGCCGCGAGTTACATAATTCGTATGATCTTGCGGGTCCTGTTTTATAGCCCTTTCAATAAGACTCAGGGCCTCATCAAATCGTCCCTCGCTCTCATTTTCACGAGCTTTTCTGGAAAGCATTTGAGACACGACCAAAGGAGAGGCTTGCTTTGCAATTTCGACAACCGCACCCTTTTGTTTGGACAAAATTACTGAATCCGGGAAATAGTACTCACCCTTCGGTTTTTGAGTCACAACCCAACGCAATTTACCGTTTTCCAAATTCATTGTCGCCTTGCCGATCGCTGGGGATGTCTCTAGCGTAGTTGAAATTTGATGATCATGGCTCTGGGTGCTCATCTTCTTATTATGATATCAGGCTGCTTTAGTATTGCAAGTGGTGGCACGTAAAGTTTTTATCTTGGATTGAAGAT
>Ga0163149_10000409_pt1 | contig 56288 bp, 52 predicted proteins | sample OliLakLV19MP5G1_FD_148604 | JGI IMG/M metagenome (GOLD analysis project Ga0163149, IMG submission 148604) | Freshwater microbial mat bacterial communities from Lake Vanda, McMurdo Dry Valleys, Antarctica - Oligotrophic Lake LV.19.MP5.G1 | ecosystem: Environmental > Aquatic > Freshwater > Lake >...
GGCTTTACAGGCATCTATATGCTGTTGCATTAATATTGCCTGGCTTTTCTTTTCATTTTCCATAAACGCAAAGATGAGGCCCGAGTTTTACAGTAACTATAAGGGGTTGGTGAAGGGGATACGTTATCATTTTGTTCCCTCAAAAATTATTTGCCAACAAAGTGAAATACAAAGAATTTACAGTGTGTTCAAATAATAAAATAGATGATGACATTAAAATCGTTTTGGACAATGCTATGAATCTTGTTCAGAAATCGGAATTGTATAATTCTTACTATAGGTATAATATCATACTTTGTCATAATTCATTCTATAATAAACTTGACAACCAATTATTTGGAACAGGCCCTGCTGCAAGAGCAAGACTACATAACGTGATTATTAAAGTCAGAATTGACCCAACAATAAACCTGGCTTTCCCCACTTTTCGTGAAGCATGTGAGGTTAATTTAACGTATTTGATTGCACATGAAATGATTCATTGCCTTCAGGCTAATAAGTATGGAATAGGAAAATTTAACCCTTTTAAACATCCGGAATTCTGGAAGTTAGAAGGTTACCCTGAATATATTTCAAGAAAACCAGAGCGTTCAAGCAAAGATTACAATTTGATTCGCGAAATAGAACGGTACGTTAATCTCGAAAGTAAAGCAACGGACATATGGATATTAGGTGAAGAAGGTGGATGCGAAATTCCTAATTATTATTTCAAAGGCAGGTTAATGATAGAGTATTTAATGGACATCAGGCATCTGTCTTACGATCAAATACTTAAAGACTCTGTTTCAGAAAGTACTATTTATAATGAGATGATAAAATGGAAAGACAGTGCAAAGGAAATTCAACATTAGTGGTGTGATTGAGTAACAAAAACTTTAAAATGACGGGCCACGAAAAGCTAACAGGTGGTTTTCAGATATGCTGGCTGACGAATAAAAAATGATCGTCCCGTTCGTTTAACAACTGTAGTACGGGCTGACCGAATAAATCTCAGCAAAAAGATAAAACTTCAACTTCAGTTTTTCACCCGTTAGCTATCGGGTCGGCTTCTGTTCGGGCTAACGGATGACAGAATTCCAGTCCTCTGGGAAACCTCAAAGTTGTACAATATTTTATCACCGCTTAAATAACCCTCATTGAAAAAATTATTTATTGCTATTCTGGTAAATTTCATTTGCCTTTACACTTATGCGCAAGCAGACAATAAAGTAACTATTGGCACTATTGACAGCATTCATTCAAAAATTCTTGCTGAACAAAGAAAAATTTGGATACATGTACCAAACAGTGGGCAGGCTGATACGAAGCAGCGATACCCTGTAGTATATTTATTAGATGGTGACGCACATTTTTATTCAGTAGTTGGTATGATTCAGCAACTCAGCCAGGTAAACGGTAATACAATATGCCCTGAAATGATTGTAGTTGGTATTCCAAACACGGATAGAACAAGGGACCTGACACCAACACATGTAGATGCTGACCCGCCCTTTATGGATAGTACATTTTCAAAAACTTCAGGAGGAGGTGAGAACTTTGTTTCCTTTATCGAAAAGGAATTGATACCGTATATTGATTCTTTATATCCAACACAACCATACAAAATGCTTATCGGGCATTCATTTGGAGGTCTAACAGTTATTAACACCGCAGTGAATCATACAAAATTGTTCAACTCCTACATTTGCATAGACCCAAGTATGTGGTGGGACAAAATGAATTTTTTAAAAGCAGCAAAGAAATCTTTCGCAGAAAAAAATATGTCAGGTACTACTTTATATGTAGGCATTGCAAATACAATGGCTGAAAACATGGACATAACAAAAGTCCAAAGCGACACTTCAATTGAAACAAAACATATCCGTTCAATTCTTGATTTGGATAAGTATATAAAAGATCAAAAGCAAAACGGACTTAAATACGAAAGTAAATATTACAGTAATGATGATCATGGATCTGTACCAATGATTGCTGAATATGATGGGTTACACTTTATATTCGGCAATTATCGGTTTAAATTTTCGTTTAAAGATTTCATAGATTCTACCGTTGATTTAGCAAGTAAATTTGAACAACATTATCAAGCGATTTCAAAACAGTTTGGCTATAAAGTTCCCCCACCTGAGAATATGTTAAATGGCTTGGGATATGAATTTTTGCAACAAAAACAATATACCAAAGCGGAAAGCTTTTTTAAAACGAATGTTGACAATTATCCTGAAAGCTATACTGTTTACGATTCTTATGGTGACTATTTCCTGGAAATTGGTGACAAATCAAAAGCAACGGAATATTTCAAAAAAGCTTTGTCTTTAAAAGAAAATCCAGCGTCCCGAAAAAAATTAAATAAGTTATTGGAGTAAAATAAAAACTATAACGCCCTGAAATAGGTTGTCTAAAATCAACCATCCCGGATTTAAAAGAACAAATTATCAAAAGGTACTTCAAACAAGTCCTGATGTTAGTGCACGCTTAAAAACACAACACAATAATGAATAACATTCCATTTCAACGTATCGACTGGACTGCAATTGAAAAAGTAGAATACAAAGGTGAAACTGGTACAGCATTTTGGCAAACAATTCAATTTAGTGGTCTTAGAATAAGGCTGGTAGAATATTCAGAAGGATATTTAGCTGACCATTGGTGTCAGAAAGGCCATATTGTACATTGTCTGGAAGGTGAATTCATTAGTGAGCTTGAAAGTGGAGAGGGTTATATTATTTCTAAAGGCATGACCTATGTTGTTTCTGACGACTTAAGCTCACATCGATCAATTTCAAAAAATAGAGTTAAACTACTCATCGTTGACGGAGACTTTTTGAAATGTAAACCACATGAGTAAGATTCTCTTTTTATTTTGCTCAACATCTTCCGCCGTAGTGCGTGTCTCCCGCCATAGTTAGATCAAACGCTTCTACTCGGCCTGAAATAGGTTTACTCAAATAATAAAAAAAGTGACCTGGCTAGCGGTGCGTGAGACTCGCACCAGGGCCTTAGCCAGCAGCCAATAATGCTTTGCAGTACTTAGGGTATGGCCATTTTCAATCCAATTTGGCATTCCATGTATTTATTGCGTAATTTGAATGATGAAAGCTACTAAACTTTTTAAAGATTTTTTTGACAGTGAAAAAGCGGGTGGGCTAACTTTAATAGCTTGCACAATTGTATCATTAATAATTGCAAACTCAACTTTTAGTGAAGGGTATCACCATTTTTGGCAAACGCAATTTGCAGGACACAGTATTGAACATTGGGTTAACGATGGATTGATGACCATTTTCTTTTTACTAATCGGTTTAGAATTAGAACGGGAAATTTACCAGGGAGAACTTAAAAATTTTAAAGACGCATTATTGCCAATTTTTGGAGCAGCAGGTGGCATCATAGTTCCGGCAGGACTTTTTATGTTGTTCAACTTTGGTACTGCAACACAATCGGGAGCAGGAATTCCAATGGCGACAGATATAGCTTTTGCATTGGGAATTTTAGCTTTATTAGGAAACCGGGTACCAACTTCTTTGAAAATTTTTTTAACCGCATTGGCCGTTATTGACGATTTGGGAGCAATTTTAATAATTGCAATATTCTATACTAAAACACTTCTTTGGACAAACCTTTTTATTGCTTTAGGAATTTTTGCTTTGCTTTTAGTTTTCAACCGACTTAAGATTCGAAACTTAATTCCCTATTTAATTGGTGGAGTTGTTATGTGGTATTTTATGTATAATTCAGGTGTTCACGCTACAATTACAGGTGTTTTATTGGCATTTGCTATTCCATTTGGCAACGGAAGCGAAAAATCAACCTCTTATATTTTGCAACACTTTTTACATAAACCTGTTGCCTTTATTATTATACCCGTATTCGCTCTAGCAAATACAGCTATCGTTTTAAGCGGCGACATTGGACAAACACTTACACAAAATTATAGTGTAGGAATTGCAGTAGGGCTTATTGTAGGAAAACCATTAGGTATTTTTCTATTGACATTTTTGGCAGTTTCATTTGGACTTTGCAAACTTCCAGACGACTTAAATTGGAAATCAATTGCAGGCGTTGGGTTTTTAGGCGGCATCGGATTTACAATGTCAATCTTTATTACGCTTCTTGCCTTTGACAATGAGACCGTAATCAACAACGCAAAGTTTGTAATTTTAATTTCGTCATTAATAGCGGGACTTATTGGATTTGTAGCTTTGAAATTAACATTGAAACAAACAGCAATTGACAACGACTGAGAAGTGTATGCTGGTAATCAAGTAATCATGGGGAATTTCACCCCTGCGTCCTCTCATAATGGGACTTTACAATCTCTAATCATATGGCTCTTCAGTTATGTATTTTAATTGTTGATGCAATCCGATAGCTAGCAGATATAATAATTCATTTAAAAATGCTACCGGGTTCAAAAATGCATTTGAAAAAATTTTTTATAAAGCTCGTGATCAAAAGAAGAATTACTATTAATCACCCTCTGCTATTCTCCCCAAATATTATCCTTTCCTTCTAACCACAATTTCACAAGATCATTAGTAACAGATTTTGGCCTTTCTAATGGGAAGCCTAAAGCCCTGTCCCAGCAAAGACTGGCCAATACACCCAATGCCCGGCTAACGGCAAATAACACAGTATAAAATTCATATTCCTTCATGCCATAATGGACAAGCAGGGCACCACTATGCGCATCCACATTCGGCCAGGGGTTTTTGATCTTAGCCATGGATTGTAAGATCGGCGGCACCACTTCATAAATATTCCAGATGGTATTTACCAATGGATCATCCGGCATATGCTTTTTACCAAACTCCATTTGGGCCTCAAACCGGGGATCAGTTTTGCGCAATACGGCATGTCCATAACCTGGCACTACTTTCCCTTCACTCAGCGTTTTCTTTACGTACTCTGCTATCTGTTCTTTGGTTGGTGCTTCGGATTGCAAGCCCTCTTGCATGTCAAATACCCATTTGATCACTTCCTGGTTGGCCAAACCGTGCAGCGGTCCAGCCAGACCATTCATACCAGCAGCATAACTGAGGTAAGGATCACTCAGGGCTGAACCAACGAGGTGTGTGGTGTGTGCAGATACATTGCCCCCTTCATGATCGGCATGTATCGTCATGTATAAACGCATCAGTTCTTTGAAACTCTCATCTTCAAAGCCCATCATATGAGCAAAATTACCTGCCCAATCCAATAAGCCATTGGGCTGTATATGATCACCAAATTTGTATTTTCTCCGGTAGATATAAGCTGCGACCCTGGGCAACCTGGCGATAAGGTCCATGCTGTCATCAAACACGGCTTCCCAATAATCTTTTTTATTCATGCCTGCCGCATACTTCTTGGCAAACTGGCTTTCTGTTTGCAAAGCCATCACCGCCACTACAAACTGTGTCATCGGATGGGTGTTCAACGGTAAAGCCTCGATGGTAGCAAATACATGGTTGGGCACATGGCTTCTGCGTTGCCATACAGAACTGATATGATGCACATCTTCTTCAGATGGCAATTCTCCGACCAGCATCAGGTAAAACAATCCTTCGGGCAGCGGTTCAGAGCCATCGGGAGCTTTGGCCAGTTTCTGTTGCAGATCGGGAATAGAATAACCGCGGAAACGGATACCTTCCTTAGCATCCAGCAAAGATGTTTCAGATACCAGGCCGGTGATACCCCGCATACCCTGGTAAATCTGTGATAATTGTACTTCTCCAATCACCTTATTGCCATGCTCTTTGAGCATTTCTTTAATTTCTACGGAAACCTTATCAGCTTTGGCTTTAAACCGGTCTTTAATTATTCCCATGAGGCCTTATTTTTTCAGAATTTTTATACAGAAAACGTAATACGTAAAGGTAGGAAAAGCCTCCTACAGCAGCAAAAAATTGGAATGGTTTCTTGATGCTGCATACTGGATACGCTCAGTTTCAAAACAGTTTTCCAGCAACAATAGTATTTTAATATAAATTGCTGGCATCTGGCAATCAGCATCTGGCATCCAGTCTTACTTCGGTGTCTTCCGGTAGAACCAGTACGCCACTCCCGCAAAAACAATATTGGGTAACCAGGCTGCCAGCAGCGGCGGGAAATTTCCTTTGGTAGCAAATACGGTAGAGAACCGGTCCGACAAAATAAACATGGCAGCCACCGTGATACCCAGGGCCAGGTGCATACCGCTTCCGCCCCTGGTTCTCCGGCTGGCAATGACAGCACCAATGATAGTTAATAATAAAACAGAGGCCGGTGTTGCTGTACGGCGATACCGTTCCACTTTCAGGGTGTTCAGTCCTTCCGAACCCCGCAGTTCTTCTTGTTCAATGAACGCAACCAGCTCCGGGGTGGTGAGCTTATCTTTCATGTAAAAATCCTTCCGTAATTCTATTGGTTTCAGGTTTAAGGCAAGTGTAAATTGTGCATGTTGGGTGAACCGCTCTCCCATGCTGTCAATAAATCGTTCTGCCGCATTAGTCAATTGCCATTTATTAACGGCCGTATCCCAGCGCATGGTTTCGGCCCTGAGATTATATATCACTTTATTCCCTTTGATCCGTTCCATAAAAAATCCTCTTGCTATCTTGGTACTGGTATCAAAATCACGTATACCCACAAACGTATTACTGTCGGTACGCAGGTAAAAACAACTCTGGCAATTACCAAATACCTGCCGTTTGGTCGGGTCATTCTTATCTACATATTTGGATTGAAAATTACTGCGGATCTCGTTGGCCTTGGGTATCCAGTAGCGGCTGCCAAACCATAAAAGCAGCGCCAATAATGAACCGCCCACGAAATAGGCCCGTAAAAAACGGTTATAGCTGGTGCCACTGGCCAATATGGCAATGATCTCGGAACGGGTGGCCATTTTACTGGTAAAGAAGATCACCGCAATAAAAACAAACAAGGGAAATAAAAGACTCCAGATATAAGGTACAAAGCCGAGGTAATACTGCTGGATGGCCTGGATGAAGTTCATATTGGCCTTTACAAAATCATCCATTTTCTCACTACTGTCCACTGCCACAGCAATGACGGTAAACATTAGCAGGCAAAAAACAAAAGTGACAAGAAATTTCTTGAGTATGTGCCAGTCAATTTTCTTCATGGAAGGAAGTGGTGTTCAAAAAAGGCCGCCTTCGCTGAAGCTACGGTAGCCAAAGCAAAAGTAACTGAAAATGTGTTGGGGGATTGTGAAAGCAAGTTAGCGGCTGCTTTTTTACAAAAATTTTTTTTGCTCATCGAAATTATGATAGTCAGGCCTGATATTCACTTTGGCAGGGGTTATCCAGGCCCCGGATGAATAGATCTGAATCAATGATGCAGGTCAGTATAACGCGGCTATTGCAACAGAAAGATAGTTTATAATTTTTTCTTCAGCCGTTCTGTCATTTCCTTTTTCCACCCCGCAAAAATTCCCTGCTGAATATGTTTTCTTGCTTCGGTGACCAGCCATAGATAAAAAGCCAGGTTATGCACGCTGGCGATCGTATAGCCCAAAAATTCTTTAGCTTTCATTAAATGACGGAGGTAGGCTTTACTGTAATAATTACTCATCTCGCAATCCAGTCCTTCATCGATGGGCGAAAAATCATGCTCCCATTTCTTATTATCAATATTAATAACACCCTGGGTCGTAAAAAGCATTGCATTGCGTCCGTTGCGGGTAGGCATCACACAGTCAAACATATCGATACCCATGCTGATACATTCGAGAATATTCCACGGAGTACCTACACCCATCAGATACCGGGGTTTATCTACCGGTAAATGATCGCAGCACCAGTCGCATATCTCATACATAACCGGTTCAGGTTCTCCTACACTTAAACCGCCGATAGCATTCCCGGTTGCCTGCTTTGATGTAATGTATTCACAGGATTGCTTGCGCAGATCTTTATAAGTGCCCCCTTGTACGATCGGGAAAAGATTTTGAGAGTACCCATATTTTGGTTGGGTCGCATTGAATTGTGTAAAACAACGGTCCAGCCAGCGATGGGTTAGTTCCATTGAGGTCTTGGCATAGTTATATTCGCTGCCACCGGGCGGGCATTCATCAAAAGCCATGATGATATCGCCCCCAATGGATCGTTGTATATCCATCACATTTTCCGGGGCAAATAAGTGCTTGCTGCCATCAATATGTGATTGAAAGGTCACTCCTTCTTCTTTTATTTTCCGGGTGCCGGCCAATGAAAATACCTGGTAGCCGCCACTATCGGTCAGGATCGGTTTGGGCCAGCCATTGAACCGGTGCAGGCCACCGGCTTTCTCCAGTACTTCCAGCCCCGGGCGTAAGTACAAATGATAGGTATTTCCCAAAATGATCTGGGCTTGCACATCCTGCAGCAATTGTTGTTGGGTAACAGCCTTTACACTACCCACGGTGCCCACTGGCATAAAGATAGGTGTCAGTATCTCACCATGGTCTGTAGTTATTTTACCAGCCCTTGCTTTGGAACCCGTGTCAGTTTGTTGTAACTCGAAAGATAATGAAGGCATATAGTGAGAATGGGACTTGCAAGATAACTACAAACTATAAACTAAAAACTACAAACTGTTTATCTTCGCCGCTATGCCACCAATCAACTGGGGAGAAATTATTTTTTTCATCTTCGCTGCTGTTACTGCTGTCCAGGTATTTTATTATACCTGTTTTTTCAGCCGCATTGCCCTGTACAAAGCACCAGTCAAAACGAAAAGCCAGCAACACCCGGTATCCGTTATTATTTGTGCCCGGGATGAAGATGAGAACCTGGCCCGCAACCTGCCTGGCTTACTGGTACAATCCTACAGCAGCACCTACGAGGTAGTGGCTGTTAATGATAATTCGCTGGATGATTCCAAATACATTTTACAGGAGCTGAAAAAAACATTCAAATCACTGAATGTGGTGGAACTGACACAGGAAGCCGTTCATATTGCCGGTAAAAAATATCCTTTATCCATCGGGATCAGGGAAGCCAAACATGAAGTGTTATTATTAACAGATGCCGATTGTGTACCAGCCAGTGAACATTGGGTGGAAAAGATGCAAAATGGTTACACGGAGAATACGGAGATCGTATTGGGCTACGGCGCTTATCACAAAAAAAAGGGGTTACTCAATAAACTAATCCGCTTCGAAACATTTCATACGGCTTTACAATACCTGTCCTATGCGCTGGCCGGCACTCCCTATATGGGAGTTGGCAGAAACCTTTCATACAAGAAAAGTTTATTCTTTAAAAACAAAGGCTTTTCATCCATTAACCACATTCCAAGTGGTGATGATGACCTGTTCATCAATAAAGCGGCCACTAAAAAAAATACAGCAGTGGTCATTGACCCCGATGCCCTCACCCGTTCTATTCCCAAAACCACCTGGAGCAGCTGGCTGCGACAGAAATCCCGGCATTACACCACAGCTAAATATTATAAACCAAGGCATAAATTTTTACTGGGCCTTTACTTCGCCACACAATTTGTTTTTTACCCCCTATTTGTAGCTGCTTTACTCTTGTATGACTGGAGGCTGGCAATAGCTGTATTTGGTGTTCGCTTATTGTTACAGGGCTGGGTATTATTTAAATCAATGAAAAAAATGGGAGAAGAAGACCTGTGGCCCTGGTTCATTTTCCTCGACATGTGGATGTTTTTTTATTATATCATTTTTGCACCGGCCTTATGGAAAAGACCAAAGAAAGGTTGGTGACCTCGCCCCTACCCTTTCCCGTTGGGAAAGGGAGAATTGAAGACCCTGTTTATGGAAATCATACTTAAATACTTCGCTGATTTTACCGGAGAACAAGTCAGGCAATTCCAATTGCTGGAAACCCTCTACAAAGAATGGAATGAGCAGATCAATGTTATTTCCCGGAAGGATATTGACAGCCTGTACGAAAAACATGTACTCCATTCATTGAGCATTGCCGCTACTTTTGATTTTACCGATGGTATGAATATTATTGACCTGGGAACGGGAGGCGGTTTTCCCGGTATTCCGCTGGCTATATTTTTTCCGCAAATCCAATTTCATTTGGTGGATAGTATTGCGAAAAAACTCAAAGTAGTGGAAGCGGTGGCAGCAGGTATCGGCCTCCAAAACATTACCACCCAGCACAGCCGGATCGAAGACATCAGGAACCGTCCGCAGGACCCTGTGGGGAAATTTGATTTTGTGGTTTCCCGGGCCGTTGCTCCCCTGAAGGATCTATGGCGGTGGAGCAAACCCCTTTTAAAAATAAAGACCCAAACGGAGTTTACCCCAGGTCTTATTTGCCTGAAAGGAGGTGATTTGGCCACCGAAATACAGGAAAGTGGCGTAAAGCCAAAAATAATGGACATCCTATCCATTTTTTCCGAAGACTTTTTCAACGAAAAATACCTGGTTTATGTAAGCAGGTAAATAAATACCAGTTTGTGGTATTGCCCGTATATCCCGGAAGTACGAACTTTATCTACTATGAAAGAGATTTCTGTATGTGTAGTCGATGACAACAAAGAGTTAAGGAATGCCCTGGAGGAAATTATCACCATGTCACAGGGCTACAAGTGCATTGCCACCATCGGAACAGCCGAAGATGCGATGAACCAGATCCCCGTATTGCAACCCGATGTAGTATTGATGGACATTAACCTCGGTTCTGAGGCAAATGGTATTGATGTAGTGAGAGTTTTGAAACCCCGTCTCCCTGATATGAATTTTATGATGTGTACTGTATATGAAGAGAATGAAAAAATATTTGAAGCACTCACCGCAGGCGCCAGCGGTTATATTTTAAAAAAAACTGACCCGGCACGTTTGCTGGAAGCTATCCGGGAATTATATGAAGGTGGTGCTCCCATGAGCAGCCAGATCGCCCGCAAAGTGGTGGTCGCTTTTCAACAACAGGGGATCAGCAACACAGAAGGATCCGGTTTGGATATGTTGTCTGTCAGGGAAAAAGAGATCCTTGAATTCCTCTCACGGGGACTAATGTATAAAGAAATAGCCTCCCAATTATTCTTGAGCCCGGAAACAGTTCGTAAACATGTGTACCATATTTACGAGAAACTGCATGTAAACAACCGGGTAGCAGCCGTTAATAAATTTTACGGAAGGTAGCTTTTGCAGCTTTTTGCAGGTAAATTTCAATTTTTGGCCAAAAAATACCACTAATGGGGTATTGTCTTGCATTGAGAGCTTCTTTACATTTGATTAAGTAAATCAAGATGTATACCCCACCAGACTATTAACCATTAACCTATCTGAGCAAGCATACAATAGGGGCCTTGATCGAAAACCGTCTAAAAAGCCCTCCGCGCATCAGCAACGGGGGGCTTTCTTTATCTAAAACAGGATCAGTTTATTTATATCAATTTGACTTTAAAAGTAAACTATTATAAAAGGGGTCATCAGAGAAGAATTTGAACACGGATGACACGGACTAAACGGATGAACACACCTGCCCGACCTCGTTCAGGCGTGTTCATTTATCCAATCTGTGTCATCCGTGTGCTAAATGTATTTTTTTAATCTGATCGGTATTATTTACCATTTTAATTCGAGCTTGTTATTTTTTCGTTCCACATCAGCCATCCGCAGCGAAGGATCAATTTCAACAAGGGTAAAATCTGCCAGCCGCTTTGTCGTTTCTATGATGTAAGTACTGTGTGTCCATTTCCAGGGCGCATAGACCTTTCTGGGTATTGCCGCATCCTCTGCGGGTTTTTCTCCATACATCAGGTTCATAGGTATATAATGTAATTCTTTGCTGCCGTCCTTTAAGGTTATTTGCAGATCAATGGGCATCGGCATCAGGCCCGTACGCATCAGTCGTACTTTCGTTTTGCCACCTTCTTCCCACAAACTGTCAATACTGTAATCGATTGTCTTAGTGGAATTGATCCAGTATTCCTTATACCAATCCAATTTCATATCACTTACCTTTTCGGCTACCCGCATAAAATCGGAAGAAGTAGGATGCTTAAACCTCCACTGCCGGTAATACTCTAACAATATCTTATCCCGCGCCGGTGCTCCAACGATATAACCCAGCTGTTCCATAAACACTGCCCCTTTAGAATAAACAGCGGGACTATAGGCAGCATTCAGGTTATAATGATCAGCATGCGTGGTCAGCGGTTCTTCCTTTCCACTTCTGACCAATGAAAAATAACTGGCATAGTTATCACCCTGTGCAAAACCGGTGTTGTTATTTAAAAATGCTGCAACCCTTTCTTCGGCATACTGGGTAAAGCCTTCATCCATCCATGGATACAAGGACTCATTGGTTCCAAGCAGGCCGTAATACCAGCTATGCATCCATTCATGCAAACCGGCACCAGGCCCGATACACAAGGTCGCCATAGGATACTCCATACCACCATCGCCACCATGAATAAAAGAAAATTGCTTGTAGGGATATTGACCAAATGTTTTTTCAATAAAAGGCAATGCCTTTTCCGCCATATCCAGTAAGTTCAACCAATCTTTTTCTGCTTCATTGGTTTTCTTATATAAAAGATGGATCGTAAGACTATCCCGCAGTTTTTTTGACACATGAATATACTCCGGGTCAGCAGCCCACATAAAATCATGCACGTTAGGTGCAATAAAACGCCAGGTCAGTTTATCGCCCGCCGGCCTGTTTACTTTCGCCCCTTTATCTTCATACCCATAGCCAATTTTGTTGGGGTTTTGCAAGTAACCGGATCCACCCAATATATATTTCTTATCAATTGAGATACTTACATCAAAATCTCCCCATACGCCATAAAATTCCCGGCCCACATAAGGGGTAGGATGCCATCCTTCGTAATCATATTCACAGAGTTTCGGGTACCATTGGCTCATCGAATAGCGGACTTTGGAGATGGGGTTATCCCTCCCACTCCGGCGAACCTGTAAAGGCACCTGCGCTTCAAAGTCCATATCAAACACCACTTTTGATTTTGGCAGGATGGGTTTATCCAGTTTCACTTCCAAAATCGTTTCGAGCATTGTAAAAGCCTGTGGCCGTCCATTCATTTTCAGGGAAACTATCTTTTGGTAGCCAATTTCGTTGGGCTTTAAATTAATGATCCGATCCTTGACCCTCCCATCCCAATCAGGGCGGGCACCTGCTCCATTCACACCACCCTGGCGACGGCTTCTTGTGTCCATCATACTTCCCGGCTGAAAGGCATTAAAATAAAGATGGTAAAACACTTTGGTCAGCGTATCCGGTGAATTATTTGTGTATTCCAATTTTTGCTTGCCGGTGAACTGGTTGGTCAGCACATTCATATCAATATTCATCGTGTATTTCACCCGCTGCTGCCAGCGGTCTGGCTGTGCCCATGAGGAAAAACTGAGGCTGCCCATCAGCATAACCAGGAGTACGTATTGCTTCATATTGCTATTTATTAATCAGATTGGTAAAATTCGGTAAAGGATTGTTATAAGAAAAACAAATCCTATATCTATCGGGTTGACCGGCGGTGACGGTTATTGCCAACGGTCAACCGATTGGTAAAATACGGATAACAACTATATCGCCACCGAAGTTCTGACCAGGCGGCCTTCGGTATTAAAGAAAAGAAATTTATTCTCTACGTTGTTTTTGGAGACTTTCACCCGGTATTGTATCACGTAACCGGGCAAATACAACACTTTTACATCCAGCACCTGCATGGCACTATACTTACTTTTTGTAAATCCGTCCTTCACATCGCTGCCGAGCTTATCATAGCTCCAGTCTTTGAATGTCCTTTTCCAGATACCTTTGTTGTTATACACCGCATTCAGTTTATTACTGTCCTGCTCAAAACGTGCATTGACATTAACCACATCGTTTTCCCATTGTACATTTTTGGCATCGGGATATTGTTTGAAAAAATTTTCTTTGGCTTGCTCCGGGATAGAAGTGACCTGTGAATAGCTATCGGGAGAAAGAAGAAAAAGACCTGTAAGGAGAATTAGTAAGCGAAGGGCTTTCATATGCTGGAGGGTTTTAAATAATTTGATTTTATTAGTAAAATTAGTGCCATTGCATTTATACACTTCGTTAAAAATTGTGAACATAGGTGTATAAGTCGGTCAGCTTTTACCGGCAACAACGATAACGATCTCGCCTTTTACCGTTTTCTCTTTGAAATGATCTGCTACTTCCCGCAGGGAGCCCTGTTTGTTTTCTTCAAATAGCTTGGTCAATTCCCGGCTCACGCTGCAGGCCCGGTCTTCCCCGAAATAAGTAATGAATTCTTCCAAAGTCTTTACCAGCCGCATAGGCGATTCATAAAAGACCAGGGTCCTTTCATCTTCTGCCAGCTGCTTCAATAAGGTCTTCCTTCCTTTTTTCAATGGCAAAAAACCTTCGAAGCAAAACCGGTTCGTGGGAATACCACTGTTGACCAGTGCCGGAATAAAAGCTGTAGCACCGGGCAAACATTCCACTTTCACCCCGGCTTTGATACATTCCCGGACCAGTAAAAAGGCGGGATCAGAAATACCAGGCGTGCCGGCATCGGTAACGATGGCCATTTTTTTCCCTTCCAGTAACTGGCTTACCAAATGATGGAGAATCTTATGTTCATTGTGCTGGTGATAAGGAGAAAGTTGTTTGGTGATCTGGTAATGATTGAGGAGGTGTGCTGTTGTGCGGGTATCTTCCGCTAAGATAAGATCCACCTCCTTTAATACTTCAATAGCCCTTAGAGTGATGTCTTTGAGATTGCCGATAGGTGTGGGAACGAGGTAGAGCATAGTTGCTTGATTAATTGGTTAATCAGTTAATTAGGCGCTTAATTATAAAGACTCTTCATCATGAAGGATACTTCCTAATTAACCAATAAACTAATTAACTAATACCTCGTAGTACTCCATCACAGGATTAGCCAACAACTTTTTACTGGCTTCTTCTGCAATTTGCTTTGCTTTATCGGGTGAATCTGCATTTACCTGCAGCGTAATATTCTTTCCGATTCTTACATCTTGTACTCCACTTAATCCAAGATTCTCCAGGCCTCCCATCACGGCCTTGCCTTGAGGGTCTAATAATTCTTTCAGCGGCATTACTTTTATCTGGACTGTATAGGTCATGCTATTTTATTTTTAAAGAGCAAAGATACCAGAATATAAGCAAGCACTATTACAGGAGCTGCCAGCCATTTTAAAATAAGAATGGCTGCAATGGCAATAGCCACCAGTAAAAACTTCGGCCAATTATTTTTTATACTAAAATCCTTGAATTTTAATGCCATTAGTGGCAACGTAGAAACCATCAGCCAGGAAAGAACAGCAACGAGGCTATATAATACCCATTTGTTCAGCAGGATGTTCCTTACCGTTTCATCATTCACGTTCCAATAAATTAATGGCAGGGAGGCTACAAAGATTCCTGTAGCGGGTACCGGCATTCCTTTAAAATGATAAGCCTGGCTTGTATCTAAATTAAATCTTGCCAACCGCCATGCTGCCGAACAAGGCAAAACAAAAGCAGGTAGTAGCCATAGTACAGAAACATCCAGCCCGCCTGCATTCTGCGCAAAGCTTAACCGGAGAAACTGGTAAATGATCAGGCCGGGTGCCACACCAAAACTAACCAGGTCGGCCAGCGAATCTAATTGCTTACCCATTTCAGAGCTGGCTTTAAAAAGCCGGGCCACAAATCCATCCAGGAAATCTACCACCGCTGCAAGGCCGATGAATAAAGAAGCCATCCATATTTTTTCAGGAATATACAGCAACTCTGTTCCTTCTGCATCTACGGTGATCATGATACCATTTTGCAGCGTAAAGACAATCGCCAAACAGCCAAAAACTAAATTTAATAAAGTAAACAGGTTAGGAATTTGCTTCATGCAGGAAAGTTCATTGTTAATGGTTCATAGTTCATTGCCAAAGTCTCAAAGCTATAAAGTTATGGGCAATAATAGGAAAATACCATGACCCATGAACTACGAACATCCTATCTTTTCATCAACGCCTCAATATCTTCCACGGTGATCGGAATATTCTTCATCAGGTCCTTATTGCCGTTCCTGGTAATCCAGAAATTATTTTCAATACGAATTCCCATTTGTTCTTCTTCAATATAAATACCCGGCTCTACCGTAAAAACCATTCCGGCTTTGATGGGCGCTGTTCTTGTTCCTAAATCGTGTACATCAATGCCTAAATGATGAGAAATACCATGATATAAATATTTGCGGTAAGCCCTGTTCTCAGGATCTTCGTTTTTCACATCTGATTTTCGGATCAGGCCGATCTTTAAAAATTGTTGGGTGGCTTCTTCTCCAACTTTATCAGTATAATCAATAATACTGATACCGGGTTTTAAAATACTTTTGGCAAAATCATGCAAATGCAAACAGGCATTGTACACATTTTTCTGGCGACGGGTGAACTTCCCATTCACCGGGATGGTTCTTGTCAGGTCAGCACAATAGCCACCATACTCCGCACCGAAATCCATTAATATCATCTCGCCATCTTTACATTCCGCATTATTACTTACATAGTGCAGTGTGCGGGCCCTGTCACCGCTTGCAATGATGCTGCCATAAGCTGGACCGGTAGCCCGCTGGCTCAAAAAGGAATGAAATATTTCTGCTTCGATCTCGTACTCCATTACACCCGGCTTAATGAATTGCAAGAGACGGCGAAAAGTGCTATCGGTGATATCAATTGCTTTTTGCAGCACTTCTATTTCCAGCGCCGTTTTAATACCCCGGAGTTCCTTCATTATTTTGGAGGCCCGCAAATAATTATGCAGGGGATAGCGGCTTTTCATTTCATCAATGAAACGATATTCTCTTGTCCGCAATAAGTTGGCCTTACGATCATTCTCATTACTATCGAGGTAGATATTATCGGCCAGGTGTACCCAGGGTTGTAATAGCCCGTCCAGGGAATCTAACCAAACAATGGTTTGAATGCCGCTCGTTTCCCGGGCTTCATTCACCCGTAATCTTTTTCCATCCCATTTTTCTTTCAACTCATTGGGACGCACCAGCACCAAAACTTCCCTGTATTTTGGATCCGGGTTGTCAGGAAAAAGAATGACCATGCTGTCTTCCTGAGTTACACCGCTTAACCAGAACAGATCGCTGTTTTGTTTGAAGTGATAAATGGCATCGCCGTTAGAAGATACTTCATCATTGCTTACAAAAATGGCGATCGAGTTTTTTTGCATCTGGCCGATGAACCGTTTACGATTCTCCGTAAAGATGTCTTTGTTGAGAGACGAATATTTCATAAATGAAGGTTTGGTTTATTACAAAGTTGGCTGATTAAGAAGCTACTAAAGGTAATGAGCAAATTTATTTACCAAATATCTTTCATCACAAAACAGGAAAAGAGAGTAAGAAATGAATGATTTTCAAGATTTGTTGGCCTTCTTTTAACATCTTTCAATACAATCCGCCCTAGCTGAAAAGCTACAAACAACAACTGTAAAAATTTAGCTTCTCTTCAATGTGTTCTACTAACACTTGTTTGTGTTGAATTAAGTTTGATACGTACCTTTGTGCCTTCAACAAATTGCGATTGCAACTATGTCAGTACCTACTATTAGTATCCCTTTAAAAAACCTGCTAAAACTGGGATTAAAAAACACAGAATCTATTCATTATCAATCATCCCCTGAAGAATTAGTACAAGACAGCATCCGTATCGGTGACGGCATCTTAAATGATTCCGGCGCCCTTGTGATCCGGACAGGGGAATTTACGGGCCGTTCACCCAAGGATAAATTCACGGTAAAAGATGAATTGACTGCAGATTCTGTGCACTGGAATGATTTCAATATTCCCATTGAACAAAAATATTTTGACATCATTTTCAAAAAAATTACGGACTACCTGGATAAAGTTAAGGAGATCTGGGTACGGGATTGTTATGCATGTGCCGATCCCCGTTACCGCCTGAATATCCGGATAGTGAATGAAAAGCCCTGGAACAATCTCTTTGCCTATAATATGTTTCTCAGGCCTACAGAAGAGGAACTGGAAAATTTTGAACCGGAATGGCAGATATTAAGCGCCCCGGGTTTGAAACTGGACCCCAAAGAATGTGGTACCCGCCAGCACAATGCCTCAGTCATCTCATTCAAACATAAAATGATCCTGATTGCCGGATCCGGTTATACGGGTGAAACCAAGAAAGGCATTTTTACTATACTCAATTATATTTTACCGCATGAAAAAAATGTGCTGAGTATGCACTGCAGTGCCAATATGGGCAAGGAAGGTGATACCGCTATATTCTTTGGATTAAGCGGTACTGGTAAAACCACCCTGAGTGCCGATCCCAACCGCAAACTGATCGGGGATGATGAACATGCCTGGACCGCAGACAATATTTTCAATTTTGAAGGTGGCTGTTATGCAAAAACAATTAACCTCACGGAAGAAAAAGAACCGGAGATCTTTCATGCGATCCGACCGGGTGCTCTGGTAGAAAATGTGACTTTCTATCCGGGTACCAATAAAATAAATTTTGATGATGGTTCGATCACAGAAAATACCCGAGTTTCTTATCCCTTGCATTTTATCAGCAATGCCATGGAGCCATCTATTGGTGGTTTGCCGAAAAACATTTTCTTCCTGACCTGTGATGCCTTTGGTGTATTGCCTCCTATTTCTAAATTAACCCCGGGCCAGGCGATGTACCAGTTCATCTCCGGTTATACTGCCAAAGTAGCCGGTACAGAGTTAGGTGTTACAGAACCTAAGCCTACTTTCAGTGCTTGCTTTGGTGCGCCTTTCCTTCCCCTTCACCCTGGGAAATATGCCCAAATGCTGGGTGATAAAATGCAGGAGCATAAAGTGAATGTATGGATGATCAATACCGGCTGGACCGGCGGCTCCTTTGGTGTCGGGAACAGAATGAAATTAAATTTCACCCGGGCTATGATCACGGCTGCCTTAGAAGGGAAGCTGAATAACATTGAATTTGAAACGGACCCCGTCTTTGGGGTTGCTATTCCAAAGGAATGCCCCAATGTACCAACAGAGGTACTGAATCCCATCAATACCTGGTCTGATAAAACAGCCTTTACGGAGAAGGCAAAATACCTGGCTGGTCTGTTTGTCAGGAATTTTGAAAAGTATGCAGATGGTGTAACGGCCGAAGTACTTGCAGCAGCACCAAAAGCTTAGAAGATACTATAGCACGGTTTGAGGTAGAGCCCGGGTTATATCATCCGGGCTTTTTCTTTTTTTTAACGCCCTGCGATGCAGCCCGTAAAACATTTATACCGACTTTACGTTGATATTCAGCTATGAAAAAATTTCTCCTGCTATTCCTTTTATTACCAACAGCCCTGTTTGCCCAAAACAAAGGCGAAGAGCTTTTGGACTGGAGTGCTTCGCGTAAACTCTCCTGGTCCGACTACAAATCGAAGCCCAATGCGGAAAGTGACGCAGCTGCTTCCACTACTACTTACCTGGGAATAAATTATAATATCAGCAGCCGCAGTTTTAGTTACCAGATCGAATCACGGTTTTCCAAGACCCGGTCCTGGGGTTTACATAAGACCGATTATATCCTTAGCCATGAGCAGGGACATTTCGATATTGCAGAAGTATATGCCCGGATGTTGCACCAAAAAATGAGTGCATACAAATTCAACCATAAAACCTACCAGAAAGATCTGAAGAAAATTTACGAGGAGGTAACGAATGGTAAAGATGAAATGCAAAATAAATATGACCGGGAAACCAATCACAGCATTAAAAAAGAAGAGCAGGCGTCCTGGTTAAAAAAGATAGCTGAGATGCTGGAAGACTATGCTGACTGGGCTGACTATTAAAGCTCAAAACTAAGCCGCACATAGGATTTTACACAGAACCCGTTCTGTACGGAAGGGAACCATTTACCCGAAGATTTTAATAAACGTAACACTTCCTCGTATTTCTGGTTAGGAGATTTGTTCATCAACAAAAACGCACCGAGATCCCCGTTTTTATCTACCTGGAAACGAATTTCCACTTCATGTTTGCCTTTCAAACCCTTTTCCATGTTTTTCTTTACAAACTTTTTCCATTCGTTCTCGCCTCCGGGAAAGTGCGCCGGCTTTTCTGAACGATCGAATATCTTATTATCATCTTCACTATTGAAATTGTATTTGCAGGAGCAGTTGAAGTCACTTACTGAATAAGTAGTGTCTTTAAACTCCTGTGCTTGCAAATCGGAGATCAGGAAGAGGCTAACCAGTAAACAGAGTTTGTTCATAGTACACTAATTTAATCAATAAGGCGATCAGAAAAAAAATTGGAGATAGATTTCAGACCGTAACAGGGCTTTACTCCACTAAAAAATTATACAGTTACAGGAATTACCCCTCATAGAAAGCGGTTTCGCTGGCCTGTGAAAAAGCTGCTGCGCTGTAAAAAGTAATAAGCAGAAGTAATAAAGTTCCCAATAAAATTTTTAAAACAACCCATACAATTGCCCATCCACTTTCCGGATGATCTCTCCCAAATCTTCGTCCTTCTCACCAAATTTGTTTTTATCAACATCAATTATAAGAAGAGGGCCTTCTTTATAATCGGCAATCCATTTATTGTAGTACTCGTTCAGTTTTTTTAAGTAATCGAGCCTGATATTTTCTTCATATTCCCTGCCCCTTTTTTGTATCTGCCCAACTAATGTTGGTACAGATGCATTAAGATAAATAAGCAGGTCGGGAGGTTGCACCAGTGTCTTTAAGGTCTGAAAGAAATGAAAATAGTTATCAAAATCCCTTTTGCTCATCAACCCCATTTCATGGAGGTTTGGCGCAAAGATGTTCGCATCCTCATAAATCGTGCGGTCCTGTATCACTGTTTCCGTTCCCTTGTGTATCTCTACCAATTGACGCAGACGGCTGTTCAAAAAGAATATCTGCAGGTTGAAACTCCAACGAGGCATATCCTCATAAAAATCCATGAGGTAAGGATTGTGGTCCACATCTTCAAAATTGGGTATCCATTTATAATGCTTGCTCAGCATTTCTGTCAACGTGGTTTTACCGGCGCCGATATTACCGGCCACTGCGATATGCTTGGGTTTTTTTGCTTTTGCCATGCCAACGGTCTCCGCTGCGGGTGGAGAACTTAGTTTTGAAGTGAATAATCGCTATTTGAAAAACTGAATATAGAAAATCTTTTAATACCTGAAATAATTGTTCGGGTTTTCTTTCCCTTGATCCTAAGGTCTGTCAGGGTGCAAAATAATTAAGGCCCATAGCTTCCCGCACCAATTCCATGGTAGCTTTTGCACTTTTCCGTGCTTTTTCAGCCCCTTTTTCCATCACTCCTTTCAGATAGCCCGGGTTATTCCGGATGCTTTCCGCCTTCTCCCGGATTGGGGAAATGAAGTTCACCATATCCTCCCCAAGTTGCTTTTTCATATCGCCATAGCGGATACTGCAATTATTATGATCGGCTTCAAAACGGGCCACAACGTCTTTACTACTTACCAGTTTCATCAGACCAAATATATTATCGATATAATCCGGTTTGGCAGCATTCGGTTCGGTGGGACCACTGTCTGTTTTGGCCTTCATTACTTTTTTACGGATCAGCTCATTATCATCTGAGAGATAAAGAGTGGCATATTGATTCTCACTTTTACTCATTTTCCCGGCGCCATCCAAACTTGGTACTTTCATCAGTTCATCACCATAATTAAATGCATGTGGCTCAGGAAACACATTACCATAACGATGATTGAAACGGTTAGCGAATGTGCGGGCCATTTCCAGGTGTTGTTCCTGGTCTTTACCGACAGGTACATAGGTAGCCCGGTGAAGAATAATATCAGCTGTTTGCAAAACGGGGTAGGTTAGTAAACCGGCATTGATATTTTCCGGATGCTGGCGCACTTTGTCTTTGAATGTAACAGTCTTTTCCAGTTCACCTATATAGGCCAGCATATTCAGGTAGAGATACAGCTCCGAGGTCTCAAATACATGGCTCTGGCAATATAATGCTGCTTTATCGGGGTCCAGACCACAGGCAATATTTTCTGATAATACCCGGTGTACATTTTCTTTCAATTCTTTGGTATCCGGGTGGGTAGTGAGGGAATGCAGATCTGCCACCATAAAATAACATTCAAATTCTTCCTGCATGCGTACATAATTCCTGACGGCACCAAAATAATTACCGAGGTGTAAAAAACCCGTGGGGCGGATGCCACTCATTACTATTTTTTTCTGCATATCCATGGGCGGTGAAGATAATAATGAAAAGGCACAAGTACCAGGGTACAAGACACAAGAAAGGGCAACTTCTACGAGAGTACCTTGTTTCTTGCACCTTGTACCCTGTGCCTTATCTTTGATAGATGATAGTAAACGATGCAATGGTGGACAAACTGGCCCATCTTTCCCGCTTACAGTTCAATGAGACCGAAAAGGCAGAAATTAAAAATGACCTGGAACGGATGATCGGTTTCGTGGAAAAACTGAATGAGCTTAACCTCGATGACGTAGAGCCTTTGCTCTTTATGAGTGAGGAAGTAAATGTGCTGCGGGAGGATGAAGTTAAAGGGTCCATCAGCCGGGCCGAAGCCCTTAAAAATGCCCCCCTGCATGATGAGCAATTTTTCAAAGTACCCAAAGTAATAAAAAAATAGCATGGCCGAAGCAATCATTCACCTTGAAAATATTTTGAAAAGCTATTTCATGGGTAAACAGGAATTGCCCGTATTAAAAGGCATTTCATTGAATATCCTGAAGAATGAATATGTAGCTTTAATGGGGCCTTCCGGTTCGGGTAAAAGTACCCTGATGAATATAATCGGTTGCCTCGATACACCTACTGGCGGACAATATATCCTGAACGGGCAGGATGTGAGCAAAATGGAAGACAATGACCTGGCTGATGTACGTAACCAGGAGATCGGTTTTGTATTTCAGCAATTTAATTTATTGCCCCGCCTGACAGCCCTTGAAAATGTGGCCTTACCATTAGTGTATGCAGGTATGAGCCGGAAGCTCCGCAATGAAAAAGCCAGGCAGGTACTGGAAATGGTAAGCCTGACCGACCGGAGCCATCATAAACCCAACGAATTATCCGGAGGTCAATGCCAGCGGGTAGCTATTGCGAGGGCGCTGGTCAATGATCCCTCTATTATCCTCGCAGATGAACCTACAGGTAACCTGGACTCTAAAACTTCGCAGGAGATTATGGAGATCTTTGGTGATATCCATAGGCGTGGCAATACGGTGATATTAGTGACCCACGAAGAAGATATTGCCAATCATGCACACCGGGTAGTAAGATTGAGAGATGGGTTGATTGAGAGTGACAGGAAGAAAGAGTTCATGGTTCATAGTTCATAGTATCCCGCTTTCAAGCCATTTCTTTGCTAATTTGCAACCTTATACTTTCTATTTTTGTTAGCATACTATTCCATGTTCAGATTCCGTAATGAACTATGAACCATTAACAATGAACTTTCCCCATGGCAATGAAAATATATACCAAAACAGGAGATAAAGGAACAACCTCTTTAATTGGAGGTACCAAAGTCCCCAAATCACATCAGCGTATCGAAGCCTATGGCACAGTGGATGAATTGAATTCCTGTATTGGCCTGTGTAAAGACCTGCTGACGGACGAGCAGGGCAAAAAGATCCTACTCGAAACACAGGATCGTTTATTTACCATCGGTTCGTCGCTGGCCTGCGATCCTATCAAAGAGCTAAAAATGCGAATACCAGATCTGAAAGAAACAGATGTCGAATTACTGGAAAAAGAAATGGACCGGATGAGTGAGACGATGCCGCCCATGAAAAATTTTATTCTGCCTGGTGGCCATCCAACTTTATCTCATTTGCATATTACCCGTTGCGTTTGCCGCCGGGCTGAACGCTGCTGTGTAAGATTGGAGCTGGAAAGTTTAGAAGTAGAACAAATTATCATCAAATACCTTAATCGACTCAGCGATTATTTATTTGTCCTCAGCCGTTTTAGCAGTTTCCAACTGAAAGTGGAAGAAATCCCCTGGAAACCAAGAGTATAATTTTTTATGGTTTCATTACTCTTTTTAACTGATTTTAGTAGTAGTATTACAGACATATAAGCCCAACAAATAGCGGTTACGTTGTATGTTGAAATAAAAAAATCAAGGCGCTTATTCTTTCAACAAATAAAACTGTATGCGGATAAATGGCCTGTCATTCTGGTTGATACTGGCAACAATATTTTACAGTTGTCAGCCTGATAATACAATTGATCCCCCTCCACCACCGGGCCCACTTACCGATACCACTATTCAAAACATATCGTATGGGGCAAATGCCAGCCAAAAGCTGGACCTCGGTTTACCTGCCGGCAGAACTACTCAAACACCACTTGTTATAATAGTTCATGGCGGAGGCTGGTCAACCGGTGATAAAACGGAACTGACCTGGCTTCTGAATGGTTTAAAGCAAAAAGGGTTTGCTACTGCCAATATCAACTATCGCCTCATTCTGTCATCTCCCGATAATTATAAAATGCAACTGGATGACCTGGACAGTGCAATACAATTTACCCTGAGAATGGCATCCGTACATAGTTTCAATAGCCAAAAATTATATATCGTGGGACATAGCGCAGGCGGCCATCTTTCATTAGCCTACGCCTATACTAGAAATACAAACGGAAAAATAAAAGCAGCCGGTTCGCTCGCTGGCCCAACGGATCTTTTTGCCATGTCCTATTACAATTTCAATATTTATAATCCTATACTTGAGCCGTTTTTAGGTATACCTTTATTCCCTTCTTCTGCTACGGCCACACAACGTTATCAGAATTGCAGTCCCCGTTACACCGCAACCAGCAATGCCCCCGCTACCATTTTCTTTCATGGTGACCTCGATTTTGTGGTAGCGCCTGATCAAAGTTCCGGCATGTATGCCAAACTGGGAACATTGAGTGTTGACAGAAAAATCATCAATTACCCCTTAGTATTTCATGATTGGTGGACTGATGCAGCAAAAACTGCTCAGACAATAGAGGAGATGAAGAACTGGTTCATTGGGCATCCGTAAAAACTACTTCTAAACTGCCCGTACGATTATAAAGAAAAGCTTTAAATGATCTTTCCATCCTTCATATACAGGACCCGGTCGCTGAGCTTTGCCAGTTCTTCATTGTGCGTAACAATGAGAAATGTCTGATTGAATTTATCCCGCAGGTCAAAAAATAACTGGTGCAATTCTCTCGCATTGGCAGAATCAAGATTGCCGGTTGGCTCATCTGCAAAAACAATATCCGGGTTATTGATCAATGCCCTGGCTACTGCCACCCGTTGCTGTTCGCCCCCGCTCATCTCATTCGGTTTATTTTCCATGCGATTTGCAAGGCCCAGCATTTTCAATAATTCCTCTGCCTTTTCCCTGACCTCCGCTTTCTTTCTACCAGCCAGCCAGCCGGGTATGCAAACATTTTCCCAGGCCGTAAACTCCGGTAATAAATGGTGAAATTGGAAAACAAAGCCAATATGTTTGTTCCGGAAAGCGGCCAGCTTTTTACCGCTCAGGGCATTTACATTTGTATTATTCATTGTTACTGCCCCGGCATCAGCCTTGTCGAGGGTACCGAGGATGTGCAACAAGGTGCTCTTGCCTGATCCAGAGGGGCCGGCAATGGAAACCACTTCTCCTTTGTTGATCTCTACATCCACTCCCCGCAAAACTTCAACGGTGCCGTATCGCTTATGAATATTTTTTCCTGTTATCATGCAGCCAAATATGCGTTTAATAAATCAAATATCCTTAAAAGGAACCCGCTGGCAAAACCTCAATGGGCTGCCGGTACGATATTTTTAGGAAATCCTTAAAAAAGAAGTGTACAACTAAGGATTTGGAAAATTCGTTAATACAGCTACATTTGCGGAAAATTAGGGGGTTTTCCGGCTTACTTAGCATGGGCAAAAGCCGGGAGCCGAAAACCTTATCAAATAATTAAAACCCTCAGACCGATGTTTTGGACTTTAGAATTAGCCTCTTACCTTGAAGATGCGCCCTGGCCGGCCACCAAAGATGAATTGATCGATTATTCTATTCGTAGCGGTGCCCCGATCGAAGTGGTGGAGAACCTGCAGGAACTCGAAGATGAAGGAGATGTGTATGAAACCATCGAAGACATCTGGCCGGATTATCCTACCCAGGAAGATTTTCTCTTTAATGAAGATGAATACTAAGGAAGCTGTGCGTTGTTAGTTACGAACTGCTGGATCTATATCTTTAAAATTAAGCCCCCGGAACCGGAGGCTTTTTTTATTTTACCGAGTGCCTGGACTCACATCTTCAAATCACAATATCTTCGAATCAACTCCCAATTTCTCCATCACTTCATTGCTGACACCGGTGCTGGAGTAACCTCCATCATGAAACAGGTTCTGCATGGTCACCATCCTTGTCAGGTCAGAAAAAAGTGTGATACAATAATTAGCACAGTCTTCTGCACTGGCATTTCCCAGCGGTGCGACAGAATTGGCAAAATCAAAGAAGTCGCCAAAACCCTTGATCCCTGTTCCGGCGGTCGTTTTGGTAGGTGATTGCGAAACCGTATTGATACGGACTTTTTTCGCTATCCCGTAATGATATCCAAAACTGCGGGCAATAGACTCCAGCATAGCTTTAATATCCGCCATGTCGGTATAAAAAGGATAGGTGCGTTGAGCAGCCATATAGGTCAGCGCCACCACACTCCCCCATTCATTGATGGCATCCATTTTTTTGGCCACCGCCAGCATTTTATGAAAGGACATGGCCGACACATCGATCCCTTTCATAAAATAATCGTAATTGGAATCTGTATAAGCAATTTTTTTTCGGATGTTCACACTCATTCCGATGGAGTGCAGTACAAAATCAATCTTACCACCCAGTATTTCCTGTGATTTTGTAAATAGGTTGGTCAGTTCCTCCACGCTGGTAGCGTCGGCCGGGATAATTTCTGATTTTGTTTTTTCTGCCAGTTTATTGATCTCCCCCATCCGCATGGCGATAGGCGCATTGGTCAATACAAATGTGGCTCCTTCTTCATGTGCTTTCTCTGCTACTTTCCAGGCAATAGAATTCTCATCCAGAGCACCGGTTATGATTCCTCTTTTCCCCTTTAAAAGATTGTATGCCATATATCAAGTTTGAAATTTGAATTAATTGGTTGCAGTTGTGCCGTAAAAATAAGGAGATACTGCATACAACGAAACAAAACAGCGCTATGACACCGGAAACAGCATTTTTATTACAAAAACAATTAAAAACGTATAAGCAAATATTAAAACGAAAACTGCCAGCAGCCAAAAAAGAAACAGCCGCATGGAATTCCGCGGCCGCATCATCAGCTGTAAATATTTGTACAGCCAGTACGCCGGAATTAGCGAGAAAAAGAGAAGGAACAGGATCGCAACAGCTTTCAGTTTCAAGTGGTGTATTTTGGAACTGCAATGTAGTAAGAAACCGTATCCGCCTGCCTTCTATAACCTGCCGTACCACCGGAACTGTCAGACAGCAGTTTCCTTTATCTTCGCAGCCAATAAAAGATTACAGCGAACATGACGATTTCCTACAAATGGCTGAGTGAATATCTACCCGTTACTGTTGAACCAGAAAGACTAAGCCGTATCCTTACTTCCATCGGGCTGGAAGTTGAAAGCATGGAACAGTATGAGGAAGTAAAAGGCGGATTAAAAGGTCTGGTGATAGGTGAAGTACTGAGTACTGAAAAACATCCCAATGCAGATAAGCTTACCCTGACCAGGGTCAATACGGGCAACGGAGATGCTTTACAAATTGTTTGTGGTGCGCCGAATGTGGCAGCCGGTCAAAAAGTGGTAGTAGCCACAGTAGGCACTACAATTTACCCCAGTACCGGAGACCCCCTCACCATGAAAGTGGCTAAGATCAGGGGTGTAGAAAGCTATGGAATGATCTGCGCTGAAGATGAAATTGGTTTGGGCAACTCCCATGCAGGCATAATGGTTTTGCCTGCAGCGGCGAAAGTTGGCACCAGTGCTGTTGAATATTTTCAGCCATATGAAGATATAATTTACGAGATCGGTCTCACACCTAACCGGATGGATGCCATGAGTCATTGGGGTGTGGCCAGAGATGTTTGTGCGTATTTAAGCCACCACGATAAAAAAGATAGCAGGCCAAAACTTCCAAACAGCAATGGTTTTAAAGTTGACAATAGTTCGCTTACCATAACGGTAAAAGTAGAAAATGAGGCGGCCTGCCCCCGGTATTCCGGTGTTAGCATTGCCAACGTAACGATCAAAGAATCTCCCCAATGGTTACAACAAAAATTAAAAGCGATCGGGCTGCGACCAATCAATAATATTGTTGATATCACCAATTTCATACAGCACGAAACCGGGCAACCTCTGCACGCTTTTGATGCAGATATGATCACGGGTAATACCATCCTGGTAAAAAACCTGCCCGAAGGAACAACCTTCATTACACTGGATGAAAAAGAAAGGAAATTAAGTGCAGAGGACCTGATGATCTGCGACACTAATGAAGGGATCTGTATCGCCGGTGTATTTGGCGGTTTGCATAGCGGGGTTGCTGTCACAACAAAAAATATTTTCCTCGAGAGCGCCTGTTTTGATGCGGTCGCCATCCGTAAAACTTCTTTCCGCCACGGGTTGAGGACCGATGCTGCTTCCCGGTTTGAAAAAGGAACCGATATTTCTGCTACGGTCAATGTGCTGAAAAGGGCGGCCAACCTGATCAAAGAAATCAGCGGTGGCGAGATCGCTTCAGAGATAGTGGATGTGTACCCGAAACCAAAACCCAAAACGGAGGTAACGGTAAAATATCACTTCATCAAAAAACTAAGCGGCAAAAATTATCACCCAGATGCAGTGAAAGATATTCTTAATAGCCTTGGCTTTGAAACATTGAAAGAAGGAATAGATGAGCTGCGGGTGGCGGTGCCATACCACAAACCCGACATCAGTTTACCGGCCGATCTCATAGAAGAAGTGTTAAGAATTGATGGCCTGGATAATATTGATATTCCCGAAGCGATTACCATTACACCGGCAGTGGAAGATAATTATGCCAAAGAGGTCTACCGCGAAAAAGTGGCCAACTACCTCGTGGGCCAGGGATTCAATGAGATGATGACCAATTCCATTACTAATGCCGCCTATTTTTCGGAAGAAGAATTGCTGAGCATGGTAAAAATGCTGAACAGCCTGAGCTCAGAGCTGAATGTACTCCGGAATTCGCTTTTTGAAACAGCCCTGGAAGCAATAGCGCATAACTTAAATCATAAAAATAATTCGCTTCAATTCTTTGAATTTGGTAAGTCATATAGCACAGCCAATCCCGGTAAATCCTTATCGACGGCAAGCCCCTATACTGAAACAGAAAAACTCTGCATAGTAATGACCGGCAGTAAAAATGAAGATAGCTGGAAACAGAAAACAGCCTCATCAGATTTCTACTCCCTTAAAGGAACTGTTGATGCCGTATTAATTGTTCTTGGTGTCCGGCCTGATGCCATAGCAACCCTGGAATTGCCCAAACTGGAGAACCATCTTGTTTACAAATTAAAAAACGAGATCATTGCCGGGGCGGGTGAGGTAAAGAAAGGCATTCTGGATAAGTTCGGTATCCGTCAACCGGTATTTTTTGCCGGTTTTAATTGGTCCTTACTTGCAGAATTAGCTTCCCAACAAACAAAGGCCGTAAAAGAAATACCCAAATATCCGGCTGTGCACCGGGATCTGGCCATGATTGTACCCAAGGAGCTGGCCTGGGAGCAGGTGCAGCAAACCGTGGAAAAGATAAAGCTGAATAAGCTGCAGAACATAAAACTGTTTGATATTTTTGAAAGCGAAAAGCTGGGGGCCGGTAAAAAATCGGTTGCCGTGAATTTTACTTTTCTCGATGAAGAAAAAACACTGACCGATAAAGAGATCGATGGATGGATGAGTAAGATCATGACCTCCCTGGAAAAAGATTTACAAGCAGAGATCAGGAAATGAATACAACAGAACAACATCTGAAACGGATACAGGATAAACTTCAGCAGGTGCTGAAGGAATATGTAGCGCTGCAAAAAGAAAACAGCCGGTTAAAAGAAGAACTGGGATTAACAAAGCAAAAAGTATCGGCACAACAAAAGAGTGCGGACGAACTAAAACAACAGGTCAGTATTTTAAAAGTAAGTGCTGGGGATATGAGCGACGCCGATAAAAAAGAATTTGAAAAAAGGATCAATGGCTATCTGAAAGAAATTGATAAGTGTATTGCGATGTTGAGCGAATGAAACTTTACCACAAAAAGCTTACACCCGCTTAACCAGGTTTACTTTAATTTCATCCCCACCCTGCGAAAGTTCAAGTGTATATCGCCCATAGGGCAGATCATTCAGTCCTGTCCAGGTGAGTTCTTCCCTTTCTGTGTCAATTTTTTTCTCCATCGTACGGCAAATATTGCCGGCATCATTCTTTATGACGCCACGAAGGAAGTTACCTTTGGGGGCAGATAATTGAAAGCGGAGTGCATCAATAAAATTGGGCGATTTGATCTTAGCGAACATAATGACAAACGTTTAAATATGATTTAAAACGTTTTCGCAGGTAGTAGCCTTATTACTGATTTTTGCGAAGGATAGTGGCAGTGGGTTCTTAAGAGCATCTAATATAGTAAAAGGATTTAAAAATGTCAACACTATGAGTGAATTAATTGCAATCTCCGCCCTGATCGGCGACCGGACTTACCGGATCAAGATCAGCCCGGACGATGAAGAAATAGTAAGAAAGACCCTGAAAACCATCAACGACAAGATTGTTGAATTTAAGACCCTGTTTGCCGGCAAGGATATGCAGGATTATGTTGCTATGGTACTTATCTGGTATGCTACCGAACAAACCAAAGGTGGTATTGCGACTATTGAGAAAGAAAATTTCCTGGAACGCCTTATATCCATTGAAACCTTGTTAGACAACCAGTTAAAAGAAAAATAAGGCAGGCCTATTCGATCAAAACGAAAGCGGCCCAATAGTACACTGGATATTTTGCCCGCATAATCTCCTGCGCTTTATTAAAAGCTTCCCTGGTGCTGCCCCCATTCAGTTTATGCGTATAAAAAAGGTTCATCAATTCTACCGTCTCTTTATCGGGTACCTGCCATAAGCTTAAGATCATTTGCTGCACACCCGCCAGTTTAAAGGACCGTTGTAATCCAAACACCCCCTCCGTTCCCCGGATATCTCCCAGGGCTGTTTCGCAGGCACTCAGTACTACCAGCTCGGTGCTGCCCAGGTCAAGATTGGATATTTCATAAGCGGTTAAAATACCATCTTCTTTCCCGGGCAATGCGGCCCCTCCTTTCCATACCCTGTTGGCACCTGCCATGATTACGCCGCTACGCAAAAGCGGGTTATTGGCCAGGCTAAACTGGTTATGCTCTGCCATATCGTTTTTATTTCTTGTTGCATCCGGCAAGGAAAATCCATGGGTAGAAAGATGCAGGATACGGGGTGAACGCCCATTCAACGCTTTAAAACTCTCTTCGGAGGCATCATTGCCTGTAATAATTTTAGCTGATTTTTTATGACTTGTAAAGAGCTGGCTGATTGATCTTACTTCGTCCATGGTGCCGGGTAAAACAGACCAACTCCCACCCCGGATACTTCGTTGCAGGGCCTCCGGTAAAACGGCAACAGCTTTACCCGAATTTTTTTCAGCAGCAACCGCATCAAAATCAATACCGCCGTATAATACGATTTCATCAGCAGCGGAGCTTGCCGAAAGTCCGGTTTTCTCTTCTGCAATTTGCCCCACACTACTGTATTGCCGCAACTGGTATTCATCTATAAGGTACCGGTTACTGTCAATGGCAAGAGCAGTGAAGGCAATCCTGTTCAATAAACCGGCGGGGGCGATATTTATTTTTTTAATCCCTTTTAAATAAGGCTGCAAAGGTTTCCAAACCAGGGCAAACAGACTGTCAGCCTTTTTACCATCTGCCGCTCCTTTCTCTCTTATTTCAATACCCCGGTATAATTGCTTGACATAACTGGCGGATGAATTACTCTTCGTAACAAGCAGGTCACTTAATTTTTTTTCTTCGCACAATACAACGAATTGGGGAGTGGCTGCACCGGGAAGCACAATAAAAGCCGCATAGAGAATTGAATCTGTCCAGTTTTTATTGAAATAACTGAAGCGTATAAATTCAATGGCGGCCTCATCCTGTTGCAAGGATTTACTGACCTGCTCGAACCCTGTTTGGCTGGCTTGTTGATTTACCCGGAATACAGAAGACTGTTGGTTGATCTGCTTTTCCAGTTCCGTTGTTTGTTTTTCCAAACTATCCAGCTTTGCTATCTGCTGATTGATGGGAAGGCTGTATTGTTTTGCCAGGGTGGCTTTATTACCCTGCCATTCATTCAATAGTAGTTTAAGTTGGGGGCTTCCCTGTTGTCTTACTTGTTCCAATACCTTCCTGCCATCTTTTAAAACAAACCCCTTTAATTGCATTTGCCGGGTAAATGTTTTTTTCAAATAAGAAGCCGAAGGGGAAGGATTGCTGACGAGTAATGAAGGCGCCATTTCATACCGGGAGGCTTCATCTTCCCACCATTGCATTTTTTCTGCCTCGCTGAGGTTAGTAAAATTATTCTGTACATGCAGCAGGGCAATGTAGTTGGACTGATCCAATAGTTCTTCTGCCTCCTTATATTTTCCTGTCCCTGCATACAAGATGGCAAGACTTAGTAAACTACTGGTCTTTTCAGGGTGTAGTTCACCGAGGCTTTTCTGTTTTATAGCTATTGCCTTCTTTAATACAGGCTCTGCGGCTTTATAGTTACCCATCCTTCGGTATAACTCGCCCAGGTTGTGCAAAGCGATTGCATAATCGGGATGTTCCTCTCCCACCGATTGCTTATATACCTGGAGCACTTGTTTTGATAATTTTTCTGCCTCGGCATATCGGCCAGTTACCATATATAAGGCACCAAGATTATTCAGGCTGGTGGCATAATCGGGGTGGGTCTCTCCCAATACTTTTTTCCGAATAGCAATGACCTGCTGGTATAATGGTTCTGCAGCAGCGTAATCATTTGATACATTATACAAGCTTGCCAGGTTATCCAGTACCCGGGCATAATCGGGGTGCTCTTCCCCATTGATCTTTTTGCGAATGGCCAATGCCTGTTTAAATAAAATTTCTGCTTCTCTGTATTTCCCCATATTATCAAAGAGGGATCCAAGGTTACTAAGGCTCTGCGCATAATCAGGATGTTCTTCTCCCAATACTTTTTTACGAATAGCTATAGCCTGTTTATAATACTGCTCTGCCTCAGCATAGCGGCCGGTATTATCAAAAACGAGGGCGATATTATTGAGGCTTTGTGCATAATCAGGATGTTCTTCCCCGTTTATTTTTTTCCGGATGGCCATGGCCTGGCGGTACAGCGCTTCTGCTTCTGCATTCTTTCCCATGCTTACATAGAGGCTTGCCAGGTTATTCAGGCTAAGCGCATAGAAGGTCGTTTCTTCTCCTTCTGCTTTTTTTCGAATGACGATCGACTGCTTATATAATGATTCAGCCACAGCATAATTGCCTTCGCTTTCTGCGAGTTCTGCCAGGTTGTTCATTGTCTGTGCATAATCAGCATGTTGCTCCCCTAAAATTTTCTTTCTTAATGCCAATGCCTCTTCATAATACATACGTGCCTTTTTAAAATCGCCCCGGTTCCGGTACAAGGCACCCATATTATTTACGCTTTGCGCATAGTCCGCATGATTCTCTCCCAATACCTGTTTACGGAGAGCCATCCCTTTTTTCATAAAAAATTCTGCATTGTCATAATCTGCCATATCAAGATATAAACGACCAATAAGATTGATCATCATAGCATAGTCCTGGTTGTTCTCCCCGGTTTTTTGCTTGTAGAGTTCGGCCAATTCGGTATATAAAGAGATTGCTGCTTTATAATTTCCAATATCCACCTGAGCCAGGGAAAGCACTTCCAATACGGAATAATATTCCGGGTCTTTATCCCCCTTTAGCTTTCGGGTCATTGCCATGCAGTCCTCGTATAAAGGAATCGCCTTACCAAACTGGCCCATTTCGTAATACAGGTTAGCAAGATTTTTTGCTATTACGCCATATTCAGGATGCAGTTTACCATATACTTTTCCCTGGATAGCTACCGCTTTTTGATACAGGGGCAATGCTGCTTCAAATTTTTTGGAAGGGAAGTAGGCATTGGCTAGGTCATTCAACGCCACTGCATAAGCTGGATGGTTTTCACCCACCGTTCTTTTTCGGATGCTGATCACTTCTGTATATAAAGGTTCAGTAGCCGCATAGTTTTCCATTTTTTCATAGATAAAAGCAAGATTGGTCAGGCTCAGTAGATACCGGGTTGCCGTATCTCCATATTCTTTTTTGGCAGCATCCTTTGCCTGAATGGCATAGGGGATGGCTTCTGAAAATTTCCCCTGGTTGAATAATTCGAGCATTTGCTGCTCAAACTCATTATGTGTTTGGGCAAATGCTTTTTGATACCCTCCGGCAACTATCAATAGAATAAGAAATCCGGCTCTGATCATGCTGGCTGTTTTATTGGGGGCGATCGATTTGAAAAACAAAGTAAAATAGCAATGTTTCCCGATATCCGCTATCCGTGTAAGCAGGTAGTTAAGCTACAAAAGACGGAAACCGCGTGTAAAACACTTTAATTAGCAATTTCGCGGGAACACTACCGGGTTTAGTCCCCGTTTTGTATCTTCGTTGATTACATCAACTTCTGTAATATGAAGTTTGTATTAAACTATAGCATTGTGCCACAATTAAACAAAAACATTCATGGACCCGAATATACTCTACATCATCATCGGTGCAGCCGCTCTCGTTGTCGGCCTCATAGTGGGTAAATTAACTTTTGCCAAAAACACCAACAGGAAATTAGAAGAAGCTGAATTACAGTCGCAAACCATCCTCCGGGAAGCTGAACTGAGGGCTGAAACCATCCGTAAAGAAAAAGAGGTGGAAGCAAAAGAACGTTTTGTGCTGTTAAAGTCTGCCCACGAAAAAGAGGTTTTCGAAAAAAACAAGAAGATCAACGACAGCGAGAACAGGGCACGCCAAAAGGAACAGTCCGTTACCCAAAAAGAGGTGAGTCTTGATAAACAGATCAAGGAAAATGATGTGATCAAAGAAAACCTCAACCGCCAGATCGAGGTGGTCAATAACAAAAAGGCAGAACTGGATAAACACACCGAAGAACATAACCGTCGCCTGGAAAAAATAGCCGGTCTTTCTGCTGAAGAAGCCAAAAACCAGTTGATAGAAGGAATGCGGAGTGAGGCCCACACCCAGGGCATTGGCATCCAGCAGGAAATCATTGACGACGCCAAACAAAAAGCTAATAAGGAAGCCAGAAAGATCATCATTCAAACCATACAGCGTACCGCTGCTGAACAAGCGATTGAAAATACAATTACAGTTTTTAACCTGGAAAGTGATGAGATCAAAGGCCAGATCATCGGCAGGGAAGGTCGTAATATCCGGGCACTGGAAGCAGCTACAGGAGTTGACCTGATCGTTGATGATACGCCCGAAGCCATTCTTCTTTCTTCTTTCGACCCTCTTCGCCGGGAAATTGCCCGTTTGAGTTTACAACGGTTGGTTACTGATGGTCGCATCCACCCAGCAAGAATTGAAGAGGTGGTTGAAAAAACTAAAAAGCAGATCGAAGAGCAGGTAATGGAGATCGGTGAAAGGACCGTAATCGAAATGGGGATTCATGGTCTGCATAAAGAATTGGTGAGGATGGTAGGCCGGATGCGTTTCCGTTCCTCTTATGGTCAAAACTTGCTGATGCACAGCCGGGAGACAGCCAACCTTTGTGCTACCATGGCGGCTGAATTAGGATTGAATGCTAAACTGGCTAAAAGAGCTGGTCTGTTACACGATATTGGTAAAGTACCCGATGAAGAAAGTGAATTGAGCCATGCTCTGCTAGGTGCCAAGCTGGCCGAAAAATATGGTGAGAATGCTGCAGTGGTCAATGCCATCGGCGCTCACCACGATGAGATGGAAATGCAGTATGTTATTTCTCCGATCGTCCAGGCCTGTGATGCGATCAGTGGTGCAAGACCCGGAGCAAGGAGGGAGATCATGCAGCAATACCTCCAGCGGATCAAAGACCTTGAAGCATTGGCAATGGCGTATACCGGCGTTGAAAAAGCCTATGCCATCCAGGCGGGTCGTGAGTTGAGGGTCATCGTTGAAGCAGATAAGGTTACCGACCAGGAATCAGATAAACTTTCTTTTGAAATTGCCCAGAAAATACAAACCGAAATGACCTTCCCCGGCCAGATAAAAGTGACGGTGATACGGGAAAAGAGGGCCGTGAATGTAGCCAGATAACTTGTTTATAGTTTTTGGATTATTGTTTATGGTTCTTCCTGATCAACCACTTTGCATAATATCTAAAGTCCCGGTGAATCCGGGATTTTTTTTCGGCATATGAGTATCATTTTGAACGGTTTACGTAGAACGTATTCTGAAGGCTCTCAAAAAATTTGAAAAAGCTTTGTGTTAGCACGAAACAATAAACCAAAAACAATAGACCATAAACAAATTTCCCCTACTTTTGCAGTCCTAAAAATCAGGATTATGAACGCTATAGCATATGTACATGAGCAGCTGACTGGCAAGAAAGAATTCCCGAAATTCAAAGCCGGTGATAACATTACTGTGAACTACAAAATCATTGAAGGTAACAAGGAGAGGATCCAGTCTTTCAAAGGCGATGTGATCAAAAAGCAGGGTAATGGTGCTACGGCCAGTTTTACAGTTCGTAAAATTTCTGATGGTATCGGGGTAGAAAGGGTTTTCCCTTTCTTTTCTCCTAATGTTGATTCCATTGTCCTGAACAAAACCGGTAATGTTCGCCGGGCCAAATTGTTCTACCAGCGCAGCCGTAGTGGTAAGAGTGCAAGGATCCGTGAAAAACGCCAGGCTGTTGCAGGTGTTGCAAAATAATTTTCCCGTACAATACTTGAAAAGCCCCGCCGCAAGGACGGGGTTTTTATTTTACGTCCATTTACAACTATTTATACCTTTATTTTCATTACTTCATATCTTTGAATTCTAATTTGCATGATTATGATACAACCTACTTTAATAGGAATGCTTGGGACCAATGAGATCATCATTATCCTCGTTATTGTATTGCTCTTATTCGGAGGTCGCAAAATACCTGAGCTGATGCGTGGATTGGGAAAAGGTGTCCGTGAGTTTAACGATGCAAAAACTAATGTGAAGAAGGAAATAGAAGAGAGTGCCAGCGATGTAAAAAACGCTGTAAAAGAGTAACCCTCTTAACGAATTTTCCTTACACAAAAGCTATCTCATTTGTTTGAGTTCACTTCTATTGAGCAATACCATGCCCAATTACAGAAAGGAAATGTAAGCTGTTTACAGGCAGTGGAACATTACCTGCAGCGTATTCAGGCCTCACAACACCTCAATGCTTTTATCGAAGTGTATGCAGAAGAGGCAAAAGAAAAAGCCCGGCAATTAGATGAGAATAGAAAAACTGGTAGGGCGCCCGGGGCCTTACACGGTGTTGTCATTGGCCTGAAAGATGTTATTTGCTACCAGGACCATAAAATCTCCGCCTCCTCCAACATTCTTCAAAATTTTACTTCTGTCTATTCTGCCACAGCCGTGGAAAGATTGCTGGCTGCTGAAGTCATCATCATTGGCAATCTTAATTGCGATGAATTTGCCATGGGTTCCACCAATGAAAACTCCTCCTATGGAAAAGTGCTGAATGCATTGGATGAAACCAGGGTTCCGGGTGGATCTTCAGGCGGATCAGCCGTAGCTGTGCAGGCTGGTCTTTGTATGGCTTCACTGGGAAGTGATACCGGCGGCTCGGTGCGACAACCTGCTGATTTCTGTGGGGTGATTGGATTAAAACCAAGCTATGGCAGGATATCCCGATATGGATTGATCGCCTATGCATCTTCCTTTGACCAGATAGGAATTTTTGGCACTACGGTCGCCGACATCGCCCGTTTGCTGGAAGTAATGGCAGGTGCCGATGAATATGATAGCACTGTGTCTCAAAAAAAGGTTCCTGCTTATTCAACCAGCTTATCAACCGACAAAAAATTTCGTTTTGCTTATTTTGAAGACGCCCTTGATCACCCGGGTATCGATCCTGAAATAGCTGCAGCGATAAAGCAAAGAATTGTACAGCTGCAAAAAGAAGGACATACCGTCACACCTGTTCAATTTGGGTTGCTGGACTATATTGTACCTGCTTATTATGTACTCACCACTGCGGAAGCCTCTTCCAATCTTTCCCGGTTTGATGGAGTTAAATATGGATATAGAACTTCAACACCTGGAGTTGAACTGACAGCGTTTTATAAAGAAACCCGTTCTGCTGGTTTCGGTAAAGAAGTTAAACGAAGAATTATGCTTGGGACCTTCGTTTTAAGCGCCGGTTATTGCGATGCTTACTTTACCCGGGCCCAAAAAGTGCGAAAAATTTTAACAGAAAAAACTCAGTTGATTTTCAATGAGTTCGACTTTATCCTCCTACCCACTTCCCCGGTCACTGCCTTCAAAGCCGGGGAGAAAATGGACGACCCGATCGCCATGTATCTTGCTGATATCTATACAGTAATGGCCAACCTGGTAGGTATACCTGCCATTTCCCTCCCCCTTTTTACCCACAGCAACGGCCTTCCTTTTAGCCTGCAGGTGATGGCAAACCGGTTTGATGAAGTATCTTTGCTGCAAGTTTCCACCCTGATTTTGGGTGAAAAAATGTTCTAAGAGACTTATAATCATACAGTTTGAGGAAATTTTACAAGATATCAATATTGGCTGTTTTGGGATTTTCCCTGGTCCAGGCTTCAAAAGCTACAGGCATTAAGCAAATACCGACAGTTCCTACACTGCTGTCGGATACCAGCATCCTCAAAGACTCCCTGGACCTGCCAGTCAACGATCCAAAACTGGGCTTTATCAATCTTTTTGCCACCGCTGTTACCGGTGATGGCATTAATGGTGCCCGGTTGAATCCCATGGCTATCAGTTTTGTCCAAAGCTATATTAACAAAAACCGGAAAGGGTTCATTGCGATGAAAGAATGGGCCAAACCTTACCTGGATATGATGGACGAGATCCTTACCCAGCATGGCCTCCCAAAAGAATTAAAATACCTGGCCGTTATTGAATCAGGATTAAAATATAACCGGATATCTTCGGCTGGCGCTGTGGGTCCGTGGGCCTTTATGCCCTCTGCGGCCAAAGAATATGGTTTGAAGATGTCAAAGCACAATGACGAAAGGCTGGATTATTATAAAAGTACGCATGCAGCCGCCCGTTTATTGACCGATCTGTACCAGAAGTACGGAGACTGGCTGCTCGTTCTTGCTGCATACAATGGGGGACCGGGAAATGTCAACAAAGCTATCAAAAAAAGCGGGGGCAGTAAAGATTTCTGGACCTTACAATACAATCTCCCGGTAGAATCGATGAACCATGTAAAAAAGTTTATCGGCACCCACTATATATTTGAAGGAGAAGGAGGCATTACAACGGTCACCAAAAAAGAAATGAAAGATTTGCTGGTGAACGGTAGTGGCGCTAACCTAATGGAAGAAGAAATAAGCAACTCTACGGCTTATACCATTACTGGTCGTTTCAATTCTGCTGTTATTTTAAAATATACTGAACTGGACAAAGCCAGTTTTGACCGCTACAACCCGGGGTTTGATAATAAGATTGCCCTGGAAGGTAAATATGAATTGCGCTTACCCATTCAAAAGATGAACATCTTTGTCGCTAAAAGATATGAGATACTGGATGAGAGCCTGCAATTATTACTTAAGACCACGAATGCGGGGACGAATTAACCGCACTCTTTTATTCCAGTGCTTTTTTTATCGCTTCTGCTTTCATCATACATTCCTGCCATTCTTTTTCAGGATCACTGTAGAAGGTAATACCAGATCCAGCCTGGAAGGAAAGATACGCTGTACCGGCATTGTACATAATACTTCGGATCACTACATTAAAATCAAACCCTGCCTGTCCGGCAGTCACGTCACCACCCGGGGAGATATAACCGACCGCCCCTGAAAAAATTCCCCGTTTTGTTCGTTCATATTCTTCTATCAGTTCTATTACCTTCATTTTTGGCGCCCCTGTCATTGACCCCATTGGGAAAGTAGCTCGTATAATATCAGTGAAAGCAATATCATTTTTTAGTACCCCGCTGATCGTAGAGATCATCTGGTGTACCTGCGGGAAAGAATAAATACCATACAACTCATCCACCTTCACAGTTCCTTCTTCGCAAATTTTTGCCAGGTCGTTTCTTACCAGGTCAACGACCATTACATTTTCTGAACGGTCTTTAGAACTGTAGCGCAACTCTTCTTTGCTCTGTTGATCTGCCGTATCATTTTCTGTAATGCGCCTGGATGTACCCTTGATAGGTTGAGACAATATCCGTTGTCCTTCTTTTTTTAAAAACCGCTCCGGGCTCGCACATATGAGCCACTGATCTTTTATCCGGTATAAAGCAGAGAAGGGATTAGGAGAAATAGTGCTTAACTTCCTGTATATATCAATTGGATTAATCACTGCTTTCTCTGCAAAGAATTCCTGGCAGAAATTAATTTCATAACAATCTCCCCGTAGAATGTGCTGTTGCAGTTTATTGATTACAGCGATATATTCCGGCTGTGAAAAACGATTTTGTATATTGACTGGTTGTGGGGGGAAAGCAAGGTTACCGGCCTTTTCGGACGGGTCAATTCTTATCGCCAATACCTCTTGCAATATGCTCTCCGGATGCTCTCCCTCTATACATATTTCAGCAGGCGATAACCGGATAATAATTTCCGGCTCGAAAAAAAACAGGTCCGGAAAACCGCTATGATCAGGATTATGAGAAGAGAAATCTTCTATTTCATTTTTCAGATCATATCCAAGATGCCCGAATAACCAACTTTGCTTTTCATCAATAAATGACTGCAATTGCTCCAATGCATTTCCCGCATTAGCTTTCAACTGCCGCTTTATCCCTGCCGCCAACAGGCATTCTATGGAATGAGGTTCCAACTGGTACTGGTGATTATCCAAAAAGCAAAAAGTGCTGAACCGTTGTGACCAGTTCAACACTTTTTGTTTCACCTTTTCAAAATCACTTATAGTAAAAGTGCAGGTAGTTGAGATTGCCTTATTCAAAGTATAGTTAAAAAACATCCGCTGACAGGCGGATCTGCGTTTTAGTAATCATCGTCTTCCTCTTCATCCAGGTCCTTGTCGTTAAACAGGTCCTTGAATTCATCATCAATTTTAAATTCATCTTCTTCCTCTGCTCCTTTTTTCCCGATCACTCCCCCACTCTTCTTTCCTTTTGATTTGGGCACATCAAATTCTTCAAAGTCAGGATCCCATTCCTCTTCTTCTTCGGGTTTTTCCCAATCATCTGGTTTCTCTTCTGCGTCATCATCATCGTCATCATCAACTTTCCCTTTTTTAGAAGCAGCAGCTTTCCCACCTTTTTTGGCGGACTTTACTTCTTCGTCATCATCCAACTCATCATCGTCATCCTCTTCCTCCTCTTTCTTAGTAGGTTTCGGAGCTGATTTTTTTGCAGCCGTCTTCTCAATGGCGGGATTAGTTTTCGCCGGGGTGATTTTTGTTTTCTCTGTTTTTGATGTCATGCCTTCCAGGATTATGCTGTAAAATTTCAGCGAAGTTTTTAATCCGCCAAATTTTAAACCGTTTTTTTTAAAGTATTAATATATCCCGGGTTAGCCTACTTCAACGATCTGATCACGACCCGGGCCATTGGAAATAAAATGAATATTTACCCCAAGGTATTCATTAATAAACTTAACATAGGTTTTCATTGTATCAGGCAAACCGGAATAGGCTTTTGCTGCACTGGTGTCGGTATTCCATCCGGCAAAGGCCTTATAATGCGGTACCGGCTTTTGTCTATCCATCTGGAACGGTATTTCCCGGGTTGTTTTGCCATTTATGGTATACTCTGTACAAACCTCCAGTTCTTTGAATGCATCCAGCACATCGGCCTTGGTCATTACGATCTTTGTCACTCCGTTGATCATACAGGCGAAATTCAGGGCTACCAGGTCGATCCAGCCACAGCGACGGGGGCGGCCGGGGGTTGCACCAAACTCATTCCCGGTCTTTCTTAGTTCTTCCCCGATCTCATTGTCCAATTCTGTCGGGAAAGGGCCTCCGCCCACCCGGGTACAATAGGCTTTGGTAACACCGATCACATCCCTGATATGCTGTGGAGCGATTCCCAATCCACTGCAAACACCGGCAGAAATAGTACTGGAAGAAGTAACATACGGGAAAGTACCAAAGTCGATATCGAGCATACTGCCCTGTGCGCCTTCTGCCAAAATCTTTTTGCCCGCTTTTATCTGTTTATTGATAAAATATTCGCCATTGACAATATTCAGTTCTTTTAAAAACTCCAGAGCTTCAAAAAATTCTTCCTCCCAGGCCGTAATATCTTCCTGGAAATTATAATTATCCAGCAATCGCTGATGCTTCATCCGGAGCCTGATATAAGAAGTCGTAAAATTTTTATCCAGCAGGTCGCCGACCCTCAGGCCGTTACGGCCGGTCTTGTCCATGTATGTTGGACCAATACCTTTTAAAGTTGATCCGATCTTTTGATGCCCTTTTGATAATTCTGCAGCTTTATCCAATGCCCGGTGCGTAGGTAAAATAAGATGGGTACGTTCTGCGATAAAAAGGCTTTTTTTCAGATCAATACCGAAAGAAGCAACGGTATCACATTCCTTTTTTAAGGTTATGGGGTCCAATACTACCCCATTCCCGATCAGGTTGACGATCCCCTCCCTGAAAACTCCGGAAGGGATCTGGTGTAATACTACTTTCTTATCATTCACATATAAAGTATGCCCAGCATTGGGTCCTCCCTGAAAACGGGCTACCACATCATAGTCTTTCGCAAAGAAGTCAACTATTTTTCCTTTTCCTTCATCGCCCCATTGGAGGCCAAGTATTACATCTACCATAATTTATATGTACTTTTTTCCGGCAGGCCACAAAACTAAGCACCCTTTTGGCTTTCTTGTGAATTAGTGACGTTGCAGGATTATTATTTAGCCGGGACAATCAATAAAGCGAGCAAAAATAAGGGTTCACCAAAAAGCTGCCGAATTAAATCCTACAATGAGTGGAATTTTTTATACCCAAAACAAAGGACTTGTTAACCGAACCTTATTGCCTTTAAACTCACTGCAATTTGGTGCAAGCCAAAGTGGCTGATTAGTACGAATATGAAGCGTGGAAGCAGTTACAGATCAACTATTACCGGATCAATGTAACCGTTCCTTTTTTGGTAATAATTTTATCATCTTTTGTTACCCCTTCTATCATCCAGATATAGGTTCCCGAAGGCTGTTCCTTACCGGCGATCTTACCGTCCCAGCCATCATTGATACGGGTAGTAGAGAAGATCAATTGACCCCAACGATTAAATACCCTGAAATATTTATAGCTTTTAATACCCACAGGGAATGGTGTGAAACGATCGTTCTTTCCATCGTTGTTTGGTGTAAAGCCTGTTGGTACATAAATATCCGGGCCTTTATAAACTCTTACAGTAATAAAGCCTTCCCCTTTACAGCCGGCAATGGTAGAAGTAACCACCCGGTATTGTACAACATCACCTACGGCGCCTACGGTGACAACAGGATTGGCAATGCCGGGATCACTTAATCCACGGGTTGGTGACCATGCATAGTTGATCACATCACTGTCGGAAGGAACAGCCAGTAACTGGAACTGGTCGCCGGAATAACCTACCGAATCATAAGGGAAGGTTTTGACCTTGATAGGTGGTGTTACATCTATGAAAACCTGGTCTGTTGTCAATGAAGCACAACCATTGATATCCGATAGGATCGACAAGGTATAAGTAATATTTTTTCTTGCAGCTGATACAGGATTAGGAATTAATGGATCATCCAGGTAGGTGCTGGGCGACCATGAGTACCGTGTTCCACCGGAAGTATTTAACTGGTAAGTTTGACCAAAACAGATAAACCCATCCACACCTGCATTGGGGATCGGGGCTGCGTTTACATTCACAATCACGGTATCATCACTGCTACAACGGCCCAGCGTAGCTGTTACGATGTATTGTGTTGTTACCGTTGGGTTGGCTACCGGGTTATAAATATTAGTGGCGCTAAGTCCTGTAGAAGGGGTCCATACATATTGGGTAGCATTCGACGTTAAAGCTAATTGCGTGGAGGTTCCTTCGCAGATAGTTGGATCAGCCTGTGCTGTCAATGTAAAGTTGCTGCCCAGCAGTACCGTTGTTGTAAATGAAGTTGTACATCCGAGATTATCTTTTACGGTAACCGTATAATTGCCCGGTGCTACATTAAATGTATTGGCCGCCTGGAAATTTGTTGCGTCCAGGGAATACTGGTAACCCATGTTGCCACCGTTAGTTGTTACGGTGATCACGCCATCATTACCACCATCGCAACTGGCAGGGTTGTTAACCGAAAAAGCCGTTAATGCCGCGGGTTCAGTTACCGTAACCGTTTGAGTAGTGATACAATTGTTTGCATCGCGGATCGTGATAGTATAACCATTCGCTGCTACATTAAATACATTACTGCTTTGCCAGGTGGTCCCGCCATCAATCGAATATTCATAAGGTGCAACACCTCCGCCAGTAGTAATGGTAATGATCCCATTGCTTTGTGCATTACAAACTACCGGAACTGTGGCTGCAGTTGCAGCTAATGTCACAGGTTCTGCCAGATCAATTGACAAATTGCCCTGGCACCCATTACTCTCTCTAAAATAAACAGTATAGGTACCGGCTGTCAGTCCCGGGAAAATATTGCTGAACTGCCAGGTAATTCCATCGAGCGAATATTCGTAGGGAGCTGTACCAGCACCGGGTTGGGCAACAGTGATCGTTCCCGTAGCACCGCCATTACATAAAACATCAGTTTTACCGGCAGTGGTCGTTAATACAGGACCCGCAGCAACAGTAACATTAATAGTATTCGTGACACAACCTGCTCCATCTGTTACTACAATAGTATGGGCCCCGGCTGTTACATTAGTAAATGTATAGGGGGCCGGCGCTCCTATTGCCGCACCTCCATCCAATGAAAAAGTATACGGGGCAACACCACTTGTTGGTATGACTGTAATGGTACCATTCGAAGCGCCGCTGCAGGAGGTCGCGACAGGGTTTGCAGTAGCTGTCAGTAACGGTCCAGCAGGTACATCCGGGAATAAGGAGACAGTACATCCCAAATTATCCCGGATAACAACAGTGTGTATACCAGCCGGTACATTGGTAAATGTATAAGGATTGGCACCGTTCATAAATGCGCCGCCATCTAATTGATAGGTGAATGGTGCAGTACCTGCTGTGGCATTAGCTATAATCGAACCATTGCTGGCAGTAGGGCAAGAAGTTGTGATCGGGGAAGCAGTACCAGTAACACCCGGGCCGGCTAACACTGTAACATTGATAAAGGGCGTGACACATCCAGCAGCATCTGTCACGACAATCGAGTGTGCCCCGGTTGCAAGGCCAGTAAATGTATAAGGAACCGGGCCGGGCACGGCCGCACCGCCATCTAATGAATAAGTGTATGGAGCTGTGCCAGTAAGTGGGGTAACCGTGATGGTTCCGTTATTAATCCCGGTACAAGCAGTTGCAGTTGTTGAAGTATTTGCTGTAATGCCATTATTGAGGTTCACGGTAAGGTTAATTGTGCTTGTACAACCGCCTGATGCATCAGTTACGACGACGATATGTGGGCCTGCCGCCACATTGGTAAATGTGTAAGTGCTTCCTGTAGTTACGGGTGCACCAGCATCTAATACATACGTATAAGGGGCTATACCTACACCGGGTGGAACAGTGACCGTGATCGTGCCACTGGGTGGTCCGCAAGCAGTATTCGTACTGGCGGCTGTAGCATTAAGACCATTGGTCCTGTTTATTGTTATAGCGTCTGTAGTGACTAACTGCACTGTTGGGTCATCACAGGCCGAAAAAGTAGTTCGTACGGTGTATTGGGTGGAGCCTGCCGGTGGGCAAAAATTAGGGAAAGTAAGATCAAGTAATCCCAGTGTTGTGGTAGCTGTATCGGCTGTTGCTACTACGACACCACCCATATTAAGCAGTTCTGATATTACATATCTTGAGCTGGAACCTGATGGAGTAAACCGGTAGGCTGTATTTGATTCATTCCATATTTGTGCGTTTTTTCCAGGCGCTGCAAGCCCTTTGGTTCGGGTCCAGTCCTGAATACCCAGGATGGCATTGCCACCGGTTCCTGCCGTTGCGTTGCAGGCTTTTCGTTCAATATTTACATCAATAAGACCTGTTGATTCGTGCAAAACGATTTGAAAGGTTGTTGGATTTAGCGAGTTACAGTTTGAGCCACCAGCTGACCAAACCCCGTTACCAAACATTCCAACATTATAATAGTTAAGGACAAACTTACGGCAGGGTGCTGTACCCTCTATATGCCAGGCGATTTTTCTGTCTGGCGGACAGGCGGATGCAACAGGAAACAAGTCAGTAAAAATACCCATGATTGAAGCCTGTGGATAATAGGCCGCAGCATTACTACATATATTGGGTGAAGAATAAGGAATTGGCTGTGACTGCAGATAAGAATTTCCGCAGGGAGCTGCATTTGCAAGATCAAAAGTTAATAACCCGTTAGAACCCACTACACAGCTACTATAGGTAGCACCATAGAAACAAAAACTTAAACCCATATTGACGATGGAGCTATAATTATCATCAACGTAGATCGCAGTAAGCTCATTACTGGTTGGTAAAGTATAGGGGTAAGGTCTGTAAGGAATGCCTGACACTACATAATCAGATGTTCCCTTTATATGTGGGATTTGAAAAGTCAGATCCGAACAAACCTGGTTACAAGCCAGGTTGATAACCGCACTGTTAATATTAGTGGGTATGCAATTTTGTGCAATAGAACTTGTCTTCAAAAAAACAAACCAGCCGATCAAGGTTAAAGACCTCAAAAATTTCAATCTCATAGAAGTGTGCAGTTGTGTCAGTAATACTTAGCTGGCCAAGCAAGGCAACAAGTTAAGTAAAATATTAGCACAGGGGAGCAATGAACAGCCGAGTTGTGCACAAAAACGAACCGGATTTTTACGCATCAGGACGGAATGTCCTCCATATCATAGCGTTCTACTGATTCGATACCGGGAAGGGCCAGCAGGCTTTGCACCAGTTTGTCCAGTTCTTCTTTATCATGCACATAGAGACGGATATTCCCTTCAAACAGGCCTTCCTTCGCTTCAATGGTAAGGGCAGCAATATTGATCTTTAATTCCCCGGAGATCAACATCGTTATTTTATTCACGACACCCACATCATCCATCCCTACGATCTTGACCCCGGTCAGGAAGGATATCTCTTTATTCTTGGCCCATTTTGTTTTGACCACCCTATGACCGTAATTGGCCAGCAGCTTGGCCGCATTGGGGCAATTGGTTCGATGAATGGTTAGTCCTTTACCTGTTGTTACAAATCCAAATACATCATCACCGGGAATAGGTTTACAGCAATTGGCAAGGTTATAAACGATCTTATCGCTACTTTCTCCAAAGATGATCAGTTCCGCATCTTTTTTCCCCGGCTGTGGAATATATTCTGCTTTCTCCGGGTAGATCTTGACAGGTCGTGGCGCTTCGAGTTTGTCTCCAAATACTTTAAAGTCTTTCAGCTCTTTGAGGTCGATATTTTTTACCGATACCTGGTAAAAAAGATCCAGGTGCGATGGCAGTTTATACCATTGCACCAGCTCATCAATATTGTGCTGGGATAAAGAGACACCTATCCCTTCCAGTTTCCGCTGCACCGTATATTTTCCTTCATCGGCTACTTTTCGTTTCTCTTCTTTCAGCGCATCCCGTATCCTTCCCTTGGCTTTGGAAGTAACGACAAAGCCCAGCCAGTCTTCCGATGCTTTTTGTTTATTGCTGGTAATGATCTCAACCTGGTCACCACTGTGTAGCTTATGACTGATGGGCACAAGCTTATGATTCACTTTGGCGCCGATGGTCTTTACACCAATTGCACTATGAATAGAGAAAGCAAAGTCCAACGCTGTAGAACTGACGGGCAACATTTTTACATCACCTTTGGGTGTATAGACATAAATTTCTTCAGCAAGAAAGCTTGTCTTAAAATCCTGCAGAAAATCGATGCTGTCTGTATCCTGGTTGCTGATCACTTCCCGTATCTGCTGAAACCATTTATCAAAACGACTTTCATCATTAGCCCCTTCTTTGTATTTCCAGTGGGCTGCTAATCCTTTCTCTGCAATTTCATTCATCCGCTTCGTCCTTATCTGCACCTCTACCCATTTTCCCTCCGGGCCCATTACCGTCGTATGCAATGCTTCGTAACCGTTAGACTTGGGATTACTCAACCAGTCCCTTAATCGTTCCGGTGATGGTGTATATTCATCGGTGATCATAGAATATACTTTCCAGCAATCTTCTTTTTCCCGTTCCGGTGGTGAATCCAGGATGGCGCGGATAGCAAAAAGATCATACACTTCTTCAAAGTCCACTCCTTTCTTTTTTATTTTATTGGAAATGGAATGGATACTTTTAGGCCGTCCGTATATTTCGGCAGTGAGATGGGCCTTTTCAAGTTTTTCCCTGATAGGTTTTATAAACTCATTGATGTATTTGGTCCTTTCCTTTTTTGTTTCGGCCAGTTTTCGGGCAATATCCTTGTACACATCCGGCTCCATGTATTTCATTGCCAGGTCTTCCATTTCTGTTTTGATACTGTATAAACCCATTCGATGAGCAAGTGGTGCATATACGTAAACGGTTTCGGAAGAAATTTTGAGCTGTTTTTCCCTTTTCATGCTGTCCAGTGTCCGCATATTGTGAAGGCGGTCGGCCAGCTTGATCAATATCACCCGGGGATCATCTGTCAGAGTCAGTAATATCTTTTTGAAATTCTCTGCCTGCTGTGAAGCATTGACGTCAATGACGTTAGAAATTTTTGTGAGCCCATCCACGATCCTTGTAATCTCTTCTCCAAATTCCCTTTTCAGGTCTTCCAGGCTAATATCCGTGTCTTCCACCGTATCGTGCATAAGGGCACAGATCGTAGAACGGACACCCAGGCCAATTTCATCGGCACATATTTTAGCCACGGCGATCGGATGAAGAATATAGGGTTCACCGCTTTTACGGCGCATGGTCTTATGTGCTTCTGCTGCCATCTCAAAAGCGGTACGAATAAGGCCTTTATCCCCCGGTTTTAACTTGGTCTTTAGCGATTTCAGGAGGGAACGGTACTCCCTGAGAATGAGTTTCTTTTCCTCTTCGTCGTTTAAATTATACTTCGGTATTTGCGATACAGTTTCCATTGTCTACGAATTTACGAAAAAGCTGCCTTTCTTGTTGCTTAAATGCCCTACATTTGCAGCCCAAAATTGCGGGTGTGGCGAAATTGGTAGACGTACCAGACTTAGGATCTGGCGCCGTGAGGCATGGGGGTTCGAGTCCCTCCACCCGCACTATAGAGAAGTTTAAGAGTTCAAGGTTCAAAGTTTAAAGTTCTGCGTACAGAACTTTAAACTTCCCCATCAGAAATGCCTGAGCCGGATGAACATTAAACCTTAAACTTTTTAACTTTTTAAACTTTACAAAATGGCTACAGTTATCAAAGAAAATATCGGCCTGCTGCATGAAAAGCTGATAGTAAAATTAGAAAAGACCGATTACCTGCCTTCTTTTGAAAAAGCATTGAAAGAATACAGCAAAAAAGCAAATATCCCCGGCTTCCGTAAAGGCATGGTGCCTGCCGGCCTGATCAAAAAAATGTATGGCTCTTCACTTTTTACTGATGAAGTACTGAAAACAGTAGATCGTGAATTGGTTGGATACCTGCAAAATGACAAGCTGGAAATTTTTGCCCAGCCCCTCCCCCTCGAATCAGATTTCAAACAACTGGATGTAAACAATCCCGCTGATTATAGTTTCGAATTTGAAGTAGGTATGAAGCCCGACTTTACCCTGCCCGACCTGGCGAAGGTGAAAACAACCCGTTATGTTGTTACGGTTACCGATGAAATGATCAGTAATGAGATCGACCGTTTGCAAAACCGCTACGGTAATATGAAAGACCTGGATACGGTGAATTCGGAAGATGATGTACTGAATGTGATCTTTACAGAAGCAGATGAAAACGGGAATGAAACAGAAGGAGGTATAAAAAAGGATAACTCTTTATTAGTAAAATATTTTAAGGAAGATTTTCGCAGCAACCTTCTGGGTAAAGTGACGAATGATTATGTAATTGTGCAATTGGACAAGGCCTTTGATGATTCTTCGACAGGGTCAGGAGAACTGGATTTTATCCTTAGCGACCTGGGACTTGACAAAAATGAACCCACTGCTTCCCGGAAGCATTTCAAAATACAAATCACCAAGATAGGCCTGCTTGAAAAAAGAGACCTGAATGAAGAATTCTTTACCCAACTCTATCCATCGCAGGGCGCCGGGAGTAACCAGGAAGTAAAGACCGAAGCTGATTTTCGTAATAAGATAAAAGAAGAAATACAGAACCACTGGAATGGTCAGGCTACCAACCAGATCCACGACCAGGTATTTCATCAACTGGTGGACCATAGCGAAATAAAATTCCCCGAAGGTTTTTTAAAGAAATGGATAAAGACACAAAATGAAACAGATAAAGCGGCTGAACCGAAAACGGATGAAGAAGTAGAAAAGGAATTCCCGACTTTCATCAGCCAGCTGAAATGGACCCTAATCTCTGACAAAATTCTACAGGACAATGCCATCGTGGTCAACCCGGACGAAATAAGGGCTTTTGCCAAACAACAGCTTTTCAGTTATATGGGTGGAGCCAACCTGGGTGAAGACCAGCCCTGGGTGACCGATTATGTAGAAAAAATGATGAAGGATAGGAAATACGTGGAAGATGCGTATAACCGGATCCAGACACAAAAGATATTTGAATGGGCTGCTACCCAGGTAAAACCGGCAGATAAGGATATCAGCGCCGAAGAGTTTACCAAAATGTCAGAAGCGCACCAGCATCTTCACCATTAATAGTTGATGATTGAGCTGTAAAAGTTTGAGGTTCCGGATTACCCGGAACCTTTTTGTTTATGCCAATTCGTCTTAAATTCCTGTAATTCATGCCGCTAATTTTGTGGTTTTGGCAATTGGACGGATATTTGATGTATTGCATGTTGATGTTTAGAGATGACCCCCGATCACGATGAAAAAATCATCCTGACAAAAAATACCAGGGGTGACGAACTTTAAATATTAAACACTAAAACTTTAAAATCTCCCTAATGACATTTAATTCCGAATTTGAAAAATATGCGGTGAAACACCACGGTCTTTCCAGCAATACCCTTCATGGCTATGCCTCTCATATGGTAACTGCAATGACTCCTAACATTATCGAGGAAAGGTCCCTGAATGTGGCTGTAATGGACGTATATAGCCGGTTAATGATGGACCGTATCATTTTCCTGGGCTACCCTATTAATGACGAAATAGCCAATATTGTAACGGCCCAGTTATTATTCCTGGATTCTGCAGACCGCTCCAGGGATATCAATATGTATATCAACAGCCCGGGTGGTAGTGTGTATTCGGGACTGGGAGTGTATGATACCATGCAGTATGTAAGTCCTGACATTGCTACTATTTGTATTGGCGTAGCCGCCTCAATGGCCTGTGTATTATTAGGTGCCGGCACCAAGGGTAAAAGAGCTGCCTTAAAGCATTCCCGTATTATGATGCACCAGCCAAGTGGCGCCATTGGCGGACAAGCCAGTGATATCGAGATCACGGTTAACGAGATCCGGAAGCTGAAAAGAGAACTGTATGAAGTGGTAAATGCGCATACCGGTAAATCCATTGAGCAGATCGAAAAAGATTTTGACCGCGACAACTGGATGACTGCAGCAGAAGCCAAAGACTATGGATTAGTGGATGAAGTGTTACTGACAAACCCAAGGAAAGTAAAGAAAGATTAATTTGTCCGCAGCACTCTGTGAGAAAATGGGTTGATTTGAAAATTTAAAGAGGATGCCAGCCTCATTATACTTAATAAAAGAAAACAAATAATATGAACAGCAATCAATTTTTGTACAAAGACCCGATAGCAATGGGGTGGAAAGCTGAAGATGACGAGCCGGATGAAAAAGAAGAACGTCCCAAGAGTGACAGTGAATCCGGTATGTTCAACAAAAAGTTAGAACGATATTTCTTTGAAAAAAGAGCGGTCTACCTCTGGGGTGTAGTCGACGATAAAAGTGCAAAAGATATTGTCAGCAAACTCTTGTTGTTGGATGCTGATAAACCTGGAACAGAAATTAAATTCTATATCAATAGCCCGGGCGGTGTGGTAACAAGCGGTATGGTCATGTATGATACCATGCAGATGATCAGCAGTCCCGTAAGCACTATCTGTATGGGTCTTGCCGCCTCCATGGGCAGCATTTTGCTCAGCGGAGGTGAAAAGGGCAATCGTTATATTTTCCCGCATGGGGAAGTGATGATCCACCAACCTTCACTGGGTGGTTATATCCAGGGGGTGAGTGCTGACCTGGAGATTCAGGCCGAGCAAACAAAGCGGGTAAAAGAGATCGGTGCCAGCATACTGGCGAAAAACTGCGGTAAGACCGTTGAACAGATCATGAAAGACTTCAACCGGGATTACTGGATGAACGCCGAGGCCGCTATCAAATATGGTATCGCTGATAAGCTGGTAGACAAGCTTTAAAGTCCTCTTAACGAGACGTTTACGCTAAAACTATAAATAAAGCCGTCCTAATCAGGACGGTTTTATAATTTTGTGGGTTAGGAATTCGTTTCTGATCCGTTATACTGAAAGAAAATATGGCTAAAAATCCTTTACATTGTTCTTTTTGTGGTCGTAGTCGAGATGAAGTTAAAATACTCATAGCCGGCCAGGAAGGGCATATTTGTGAAAACTGTGTAGAACATGCCCGGGAGATTATTGACCAGGAATTGATGGTCAAAGATGAAAAAGGCACTTCCTCTTTTAAACTCACGGTAAAAAAACCCGTAGAAGTTAAAAAATTCTTAGATGAATATGTGATCGGCCAGGATGAGGCTAAGAAAACACTTGCTGTGGCAGTGTACAATCACTACAAACGTTTACAGCAAAAAAATTCAGACGTTTCGGCTGCTGCCAATAACAATGATGTTGAAATTGAAAAGAGCAATATCATTATGGTGGGAGAAACAGGTACTGGCAAAACCCTGCTGGCAAAAAGTATTGCCCGTTTGCTGAATGTTCCTTTTGCTATTGTGGATGCTACGGTGTTTACTGAATCCGGTTATGTAGGTGAAGATGTGGAAAGCATTCTTTCCCGCCTGCTCCAGGTTTGTAACTATGATGTGGCTGCTGCCGAAAGAGGAATTGTATTTATTGATGAGATCGATAAAATTGCACGCAAGGGAGATAATCCTTCTATTACCCGTGATGTAAGTGGCGAAGGTGTGCAGCAGGGTTTATTGAAATTATTGGAAGGATCAGAAGTGCTGGTACCACCACAAGGTGGCCGTAAGCACCCGGAACAAAAATTAGTGAAGATCAATACCCAAAATATTCTCTTTATCTGCGGTGGAGCTTTTGATGGTATCGACCGGGTAATTGCCCGACGTGTACAGACGAACACGATTGGTTTTAATGTGGACAAGGAACTGCAGGAAGACATGAAGAAGAACCTGCTTCGTTATGTGAACCCACAGGATCTGAAATCTTTTGGATTGATACCGGAACTGCTTGGTCGCTTACCCGTTGTTACGCACCTCGATCCGCTGGATGCCCCGACCTTACGGTCTATTCTTACCGAGCCCAAAAATGCACTGGTAAAACAATACAAGAAATTATTTGAACTGGAAGGTATCCAACTGACCATCGAAGAAGATGTGTTGAACTTTATGGTAGAAAAAGCGATGGAGTACAAACTAGGAGCCCGGGGCCTTCGAAGTATATGTGAAGGGATCCTTACTGATGCTATGTATGAATTGCCGTCTACAAAGGAAACACAATTCGTACTGGACCTGGAGTATGCACGGCGCAAATTTGATAAGAGCAAACTGAGCCTGTTGAAAGTGGCCTAGTATTCAGCCCACCGCGACGAACTGTAAAATATAATTTAATGCCGGTACTTCGACAAGCTCAGTATACGGCATTTTTTGTTTTCTTACCTTCACTATTTAACATTAACCTATTTACATGCAGGAATTAATCGACAAACTGAAAGCCGAAGCAGGCCTTACCGACGAGCAGGCCAAACAAGCCATTGCTACTATCAAAGGGTATGTAGTAGAAAAATTCCCGATGCTGGAAGGTGCGGTCAGCAATGTTTTTGGTAGTGATTGATAAAGTTTACCAACAATCGCTGTCTTCACCTGTTACCCGGCGAATAGATTATTTTATATCCTTGCAATGTTTCCCTTTGGGGTTATTAGCTGCCTGGTAAGGGCTGATAGCACGGCTGCAGGATTGAAAAATGATACTAGTGATAATAATCAATAAAGCAATTCTTGTCTTCATAGTAAACGGAATTTAGTTTCGCTAAAGTAGCTGTCCGTTGTTTAAAAACATACATAGAAATACTCCTGAAATATACTTACCCGTTTTGCAAAGATTCACAACTCGATAGTACGCAGTATTACGGGAACATATATCATTGAAATACCGGAATTATTACCACCTCGATGATTTGATCTTTCGCAATGAGGGATTGCTTCGCAAGTTTTCGCTTATTTTAAGCCCGGATTCTTTTATATCCTCATCCCTCAGGTTGTCCCCTGAAGCAGCTGATGGTTTTGAAACAGAACAGGTTTCTCAAAACAGTTAAGCGGCATATCTGGTGAGTATCTGATAACGGAAGTATTCTGGCCAGGAACTGTGGCTGGGACATGCATCCAGGTTATTAATTGATAAGACACAGTCTGTGGTCGAAGTGGCTTACAATTGCGGGTTCAATAATATCTCCAATTTCAACCGTCTTTTCAAAAAGAAAAAAGGCTTCACGCCAAAGGGATTCAGGGAAATTTATAGTTATGGCAGCTTGACCTTTACATAGTAGCTTGTTGCAAGACAAATCTAACGGGCTGGAAATAAAAGATCCTTATTTCTTTGCCATAGCGCCTTGTCGAGGCTTTGTGCAGATAGCATACTAAACCGGCCGCCACCCAAACCGAGAACGAATTGACTGCCCAAAAGTACATAGGCTGTACTCCTGTTTCCATCTTTGGAAATAATGGCAATCGTAGCTATCCCGGCAGCGATTGATGCCAACCGGAAAACAATGCTGGTTGTTTTGTACTTCCTGGCATTGTCATAAGCAGCTAAACCCATCTCTGACATGGCAAATTCGTTTCTTAGCTGCCCAAAGTTCAGTCGTTCAGTGCCCTTCATAAAAGAGCTGCCATACCGGTAAATGGTCTGGTTGGTGTACTTGTATTTTAGAGAATCAGTATTTTGTGAATACAGTGAACTTGTTGCCAAAAAAGACAGGAAAAAGAAGATTGAAAATTTCATATAAATCGCTATTAGTAAAGTAATATTTTACTTCAATTGCCCGGAGGCGAGTACGGTATCTGAAAAAGCTTTTAAAATATAAAAGGGATGGGTATTGAAATCCGGAGAAGGGATAAATAAAAGGTTGACATGTTTATCTTCCTTTTCTGGCATTGACCCAATAAACCAATGTATACTGTCTATTTTAAAATCATTGCTGTTGGTTGTATCCTTAAATATTCTCATTCCTAAGATATTGCAAACCGGTTTCATTGATTTGGCAAAATTAGTTGCTGAAGCCTCGTTAAGTTTGCCCGCTGTTATCAATTCCATCATATCAGCTTTCATTTCCTGCTGAAGTAAGCTATTAAGTTCTACCCACCTGATTACTTCAATTTTTTTTGAACTTAAATAAGCACTCATAAAATCCCGAATACTATCAGGTGGCGGATACCTCATATAAGAAATACTCACAGGGAGTTTCGCAAGGGGCTTTTCGTACTTATTTTTTTGATTCCCCGTAATTACACCATAGTAAAAGAGAAAAAATAATGAAAAAAATAATTTATTCATATAACTCCCATTTAAAATCGAGTAGGAAGGTAGCCATTAATTGGCTACCTGTCCCCTCACACCACCGTGCGTACCGTTCGGTACACGGCGGTTTGTTAGAAGAGTTTCA
>Ga0163149_10000411_pt1 | contig 56160 bp, 39 predicted proteins | sample OliLakLV19MP5G1_FD_148604 | JGI IMG/M metagenome (GOLD analysis project Ga0163149, IMG submission 148604) | Freshwater microbial mat bacterial communities from Lake Vanda, McMurdo Dry Valleys, Antarctica - Oligotrophic Lake LV.19.MP5.G1 | ecosystem: Environmental > Aquatic > Freshwater > Lake >...
GGTTACACGGTAAATCACCGGTCCAACTGGAAGAATTATTCGGTAATCAACCTGGTAGAAACTAAACCCGCCAATTCACTGGCCATTATCATTGATTGTGGTACCGAAGATTTTTTCTATACTGTCAACCATACACTCCATGAAAAAATGGTAGCCCTGAAAATACCACATGATTATATTGAACGGCCGGGCAAACATGACTGGGCTTACTGGAGGAATGCCATACAATACCAGTTGTTATTTTTTAGCAATTATTTTAAAAAATAAAATGGGGCTGTTGAAACATGAAATAAAAATATTATTTTTATGATATAACATCCTAATCCAATGACTGTAAAAATTAAAACGTCCTCATCTTTTAAAACTGCACTATCTGCAGCTAAGAAGCTTTCTGTTGAAGAAAAACAATTGCTCAAGCTACAATTGTTTGCTGCGGATGCCCTGATTGAATTAAAAGCATTCGAAACAGCGCTAAAGAAAAGCAAAAATGGACTAAAGAAAACTGATGAAGAAATTGTAAAGCTCACTACTACTATTCGTCGTAGAAATTATGCCCATGCAAAAAAAATGCTGCATTGATAGTTGCGTGTGGGTGAAATATGCCGGACACTTCAAAACAGCATCGCTGCTTCGTACTATTTCAGAAAACAACTTGTTGATATTTGCAGACAATTACTTGCTGGGCGAAATCCATGAAGCATTAATTACCGGATTTGACTTTTCAATCGGCGAAGCAGATAAGATCATACAACTTATTTCTCCATTCATTATTATTGATTCCCCCACGAATATTTACCGCCTTTCAAAAGATGCCAAAGACAATTATCTATATGATTTGTGTATACAAGAAAATTGCGATTACCTGATTACAATTGATAAAGAGATCCTTAAGGATACATCGGCACCTTTTCTAAAAAAAACTGATGCATGATTAAAAAGAAGAAAAATAAACTGAAATAAAAGTTGGGTATTGGCGTTTAGAAAATAAATGCTGATGCAAAAAGTCATACTATTTCAAAAAAAAGCCCTTTTGTATTCTCTCCCATTTGCATTCTTTATTCTTACATCTTGCTCGGATAATAGTAAAGAGGAGACCGTTGTCTTAACGGCTTTACAAGAAAACCTTGATCGTTCTACTACTACGATACAGCTATCAACTGAAAGTAATATGAAATTCCTATCTGACAAAAAAACCGACCCTTGTACAAAAGAGCGGGCAGAGATATGGTATGCGAAAGCTGAGTTAGTTACTAACAACACAAACAAAATTTATACCTATATTGAAAATCTAAAACGCAGAAATAAATGGGATGACAGCGTTTTAGATTCCGTTATTCCTAAGCTAAATAACTATAAGCAAATGAATTTTACTGTCGATTCCTCAATCATGAAAGAGTTTGCTGAGAATTTCAGTTTTATTGACCGCTTCATTTCCCTGGTTAATATTGTGAAAGAAAAAGAGTTGACAAACAATTCTGTTCTACCCTTACTGGCTTTGCTTAAAAACGATTTAAAGATTATCGAAAATAAAATAACGGCCTATTGCAATACAAAAGTCGGCTGTACCATTTTCACTTTTAACACCTATTCTGCAATTATAGGGCAAAACAGCAATTACCTTAAACCTGGAAGTGAATTACAAATCACAGCCGGTGTTGGCGCTTTCAGCCGTTCAGCACAACCAATAATAACTTTTAATGGCGCTAGAGTCGAATTAAGCGAAGAAGGATTTTCAGTTTATAAAATGAAAGTGCCGGGACGAGCAGGAAATTATATCGTTCCAGTTAATATTAAATTTTTCAACCAAACAACTGGAAAGGAAGAAGAAACAAACGTTAACGTTGAGTACACTGTCGCCAAAGAATATAATCAGTAGTTTACTTTGGTAGCAGGGTTTAAGGTTCCGGCAAATATCCCGTCGCCCCATCTCTCGCTTTTATTTTTTTCTTCCCGGAATTTTTCTTTTCATAATCCAGTATAGCCTGGGGCTTGGCAATTTTTTTGCCTGCAGTATCCGTTCTGGATTTGCTGATATCGATCGGGCGAATATCATCTTCACCAAGTAGTTCGTCTTCTTCTGTCCGGATCTTGTTCATCACATAGAACTCCGTTTCTTCGATCGTTCCTTCTCTTGGTTCATAATAGATCCATTTGCCATGCTTTAAGGCCACCCCTTCATTCTTTACCACGATGCGGTTGACTTCTTTTGTCGGGTCTTTCAGGTCATAGATTGGCACCGTATCGTAAGCAATCTTGGGATCCATGGCCCTCCAGCTTTCTTCGCGGAGCAGGCCCCCGTTATAAGTAAAATATTGTTGTTTGCCATTGAGCTTTCCCCAACTGTAATTTTCTTCTGCGATCTTTACCCCTTCCAGGGAATATTTTTTCCAGGTGCCGGTCTTCTGGTCATTGTCAAAGTATCCTTCTTCTTCATACCCCCTTTCACCCCGCAGTTCATCCGTATGAATAAACCAGGGACCCTGCTTTTTACCTTGCATATCTACCCGGTTCAGCGTATCACCTTTTACGCTGATTTTATAGTCTTTCCACTGGCCAAACCCGTTAAAGGAAATAAGTAACAAGAGAATAAGAATTGAACGCATAGTTTAGTAAGTTTGAAAAAGAAGTGACCGGCTGATAGCGGTGATTTACAATCCGCTTACCACTGCAATTTACTAACGAAAATTAACTGCTTTTATGTTCCATCTGTTAAAAAAAGTGGCCCGCCATAAAAGGCTGTCCGCCCTTTTGGCCTTTTCATATCTTCTTATTTCCTCATTTGTATTTTCCCAGGTAAATCCCACTCCTGCAGGCGAAAGAATGCAGGGGCTGGATCAGCGACGCCAATTAACTTCCCGTTCCCTGCTAAACGAGGTCGCTTTCCGTAATATCGGCCCTTCTATTATGAGTGGCCGGGTGGTGGATGTGGATGCCAATCCCGAAGACCCCACTGAATTTTATGTGGCCTATGCCACTGGCGGTCTCTGGCATACTACGAACAATGGGCAAAGCTTCACCCCTATCATGGACAGTTTGGATATGCTTTTTATCGGCGATATCGCTGTAAACTGGTCTAATCGCCAAATCTGGGTGGGTACGGGTGAAGTCAACAGCAGCCGTTCCTCCTATGCCGGAGTAGGCATTTATAAAACAAGTAACAATGGGAAGACCTGGGATTATCTCGGCCTTCCCGAATCACATCATATTGGAAAAGTGCAATTGCACCCCAGCAACCCGGACATAGCCTGGGTGGCAGTGCTGGGTCATTTGTATTCTGCCAACAAGGAGCGGGGCGTTTACAAAACCACTGACGGGGGTAAAACATGGAAGCAAACATTGTATGTTGATGATAATACAGGTTGTGTTGACCTTGATATCAATCCTTCCAACCCAAATGAAGTGTATGCAGGAATGTGGTACCGCGTGCGCCGGGCCTGGAAATTTGAAGAAAGCGGAAAATCAAGCGGCATTTATAAAAGCACCGATGGAGGAGAAACATGGAAAATTGTTTCCGCCCCGGGTTCTGGTTTTATGACCGGTGATAAAATTGGTCGTATCGGTTTGGCTGTCTATCCAAAAAATCCAAACATCATTTATGCAGTGGTAGATAATAATACGGCAAAACCAGATACTGCCAAAAAAGTGGATTCACTTTATACAAAAGCCGATTTTAAAACGATCAGCAAAGAACAATTTGCAGCACTGAAAACCAATTTGATCGATACCTTCTTACGCAAAAATGCATTCCCCCGCAAATACAACGGCAAAACCATAAAAGAAATGGTGGCTGCTGATAAAGTAAAACCTACAGCGCTCTGGGATTATCTTGACAGTGATGATGGCTTCCAGAATACCGGCATCGTAGGCTGTGAAATATACCGCAGTGATGACGGCGGGCAAACCTGGAAAAAAACACATACTAAACCCAATCCCAATTTCAATACTTACGGTTATTATTTTGCCAAGATCTATACTTCGCATTATAACCCGGATAAGATTTTCTCGATCGGTTTTATTGCCCAGCTTTCCATTGATGGTGGTAAGACATTTAAAACGATCGACAAGTCGAATGTGCATGCTGATCATCATGCGCTTTGGGTGAATCCGAAAAAAGATTCACATATCATCAATGGTAACGATGGTGGTACCAATATCAGTTATGATGACGGTGCCAACTGGTTCAAAGCCAATACACCGGCCGTGGGTCAATATTATGCTATCACCGTTGACGATGCCAAACCTTACAATGTGTATGGAGGCTTGCAGGATAATGGCAGCTGGTGGGGACCTTCCACGCATAAAGAAGATATTGGCTGGATCGACAATGGACAGTATGCGTACCGGATGATCAATGGTGGGGATGGTATGCAGGCACAGGTTGATACCCGGGATAATACAACGGTTTATTCAGGTTCGCAGTTTGGTGTATATGGCCGTCATAATAAAGAAAAAAGAGGTTCACAGAAATTTATACGTCCGCAACATGAATTGGGAGAAAAACCATTACGCTTTAACTGGCAAACCCCCATCCTGCTGAGCAAACACAACCAGGATGTATTGTATTATGGAAGCAACCGCCTGTATCGCTCGTTGAACAAAGGCGATACGTTAATAGCAATGAGTAATGATCTTACCAGTGGAAGAGTGACTGGCAATGTTCCTTATGGCACTATTACTACCATCACAGAATCACCGTTGCGCTTTGGATTAATTTATACCGGTTCGGATGATGGTAATATTCATCGTTCTTATGATGGTGGTTATAGTTGGGAACAGTTGAATAGCACTGAGCCTGGAGAAATGCAAAAGGTGAAGACAACTGGCAAAACAACCCTTCGACAAGCTCAGGGTTTACAAACAAATAATCTCTGGGCCAGTCGTATTATTGCCTCACAGCATAAAGAAGCAAGACTTTATTTGTCATTGAATGGTTATCGCTTCGATAATTTTGCACCCTATCTGTATAGGAGTGATGATTACGGGAAAACCTGGAAGACAATCGGAAAAGATCTTCCTTACGAACCCATTAATGTCGTCCGCGAAGACCCAAAAAATGACAGCATAATTTATGTGGGCACCGATGGCGGCCTCTATGTAAGTTTTGACCAGGGCACCAGTTTTATGATCTGGAATGGTGGCTTGCCAAAATCAGTCCCGGTGCATGATATTGCGATACAGCAAAGAGATAATGAAATTGTACTCGGTACACATGGCCGAAGCCTGTACGTGTCTCCGCTCGAAGATGTGCAAAAACTAAAACAAGACCCGGAGTGGATGAAGAAGAAAGCAAAGCCAAAGAAGGCGGCAAAAGAAGCGGAAGAGGATGATGAAGCGGTGCGAGGGAGGGATTGATAAAAAATCCACCGACGGGAAGAAGGCAGGTCAATGAGAGCGAGTTACCTGAAGAAGAAATATAAAAATCAGAAGTCCTGTTAAAAACCCTGTAGTGTTGCTACAGGGTTTTTATTGATCTCAATTGTCTGTTATCAAACACATTTCTTTAAGCAAAAGGAAAATAATAAATTTATTTGTAAAAGAACGACCATTAACCAGCCAATGAAGATTTGTTCTAAATACATAATTCTGTTTTTCTTATTACTGTTTGTCTTCAGTTGCAAAGAGCGTCAACAAGAAAAACGCCGCCCCGCCACGATTACTCCCAGGATATCAGAATCTTTAGGATTCTTAAATCCTAAAACCTCCATCACTGTAGCAAAGCAAATACCTGTTGATGAAAATAAACTGAAAAAAAATCCAGCCGGTAAACCATTAATAATTGCGATCAATAATAATATTCATATTGCAGGAGCCCCAACAATTGTTATTGCAGGTAAGCCCCAAATAATAACACCCGGTACAGATACTTTTCTTTTTCCCCAAAAAACCCTCGTTGCTGATAGCCCGGTTGTCGCTAAAATCCCCATAACTTTTATTGCCAAAGACATGACAATAAAAAACCCAAATTCTGGTTATTTCAGCGTATTTGGGAAACAGCACGGGTTGAAACACGGCATTGTAAGCTGTTTGTTAGAAGATAAACTGGGTAATCTCTGGTTTGGAACTGCCGGAGGGGTTACCAAATTCGACGGTGTGAATTTTACAAACTATACAAAAAAAAAGGGCTCATTTATAATGATGTCAGGAGTATTCTCCAGGACAAGTTGGGCAATATCTGGTTTGGCACATTAGGTAACGGGGTTTCAAAATTCGATGGCCATTCATTCACCCATTTAACAGAGAAAAGTGGCTTAGGTAATAACAGTGTTTTTAGTATGCTGCAGGATAGAATAGGAAATATTTGGTTTGCTACATGGGGCGGGGGAATTACCAAATACGATGGCCATTCTTTTACCCTTTTTACAAATAAAGAGGGGCTAATCAGTAACTATGTTTCCAGTATTCTCGAAGATAAGTTGGGCAATCTCTGGTTCGGTACAATAGGAGGAGTTACAAAATATGATGGCTATTCATTTACACAATTCACCGAAAAGGAAGGATTAGGACATAATGATGTTCACTGTATAATGGAAGATAAGGTTGGGAGTCTTTGGTTCGGAACAGAAAAGGGTGTTTCAAAATACGATGGGCGGACTTTTACAAATTATACAGAGAACGAAGGATTGATTAATAATAGGGTTTTCAGTATGCTGAAAGACCAATCAGGGGATATTTGGTTTGGAACTTTCAACGGTGTTTCAAAATTTGACGGGCTGGCCTTTACAAATTTTTCAGAATATGAAGGGCTCAGCAATAATAATATTTATACTATAATGGAAGACAAATCAGGAACCATTTGGTTTGGTACTGGGGGGGGGAGGGATTTCAAAATATAATCAACAACTTTTTTCGCATATTCCGTTAAACGAGGGACATAGTAAAAATTATATTACTTGTATTGCAGAGGATAAAGCAAGAAATTTCTGGTTTGGCACCTGGGGTGGAGGAATTTCAAAATATAACAATCATACCTTTACTCATTTTACAGAGAAAGAAGGCTTGATTAGTAATTCTGTCTAAAGTATTTGTGTGGACAAATCGGGCAATCTTTGGATTGGCACATCAATAGGCGCTTCAAAATATGATGGTCAATCTTTCACTCATTTTAGTAACAAAAATGGCTTAATTAATAATGACATTAACAGTATCCTGGAAGACAGATTGGGTAATCTCTGGTTTGGATCGACAGAAGAGATCACAAAATTCAATGGCCGGTCCTTTACGAATTATTATCAAAAAGGGGAATTAGGTTATAATGATATCAGAACTATCATGGAAGACAGATCAGGAAACCTTTGGTTTGGCACCGCAGGTGGGATCTTGAAATTCGATGGACGCTCCTTTAAGCATATTGCCGGTGATGAAGAATCAGGCACTTATACCATTCATTGTATAAAGGAAGATAAATCGGGTAATGTATGGGTTGCCTTGTATGGGGGCGGAATTTTAAAATTTGATGGGCAAAACATTACACACCTTACAGAAAAAGATGGGTTGATCAGTAATTTTGTTGCGAGTATCCAGGAAGATAAATCCGGAAATTGCTGGTTCGGCACCCGTTTTGGCTTAAGTAAAATACCTGCTGCAAAAGCAGGTATTTTCTCAAAAAAAGTAAAGTCATCAAAAACCCTTTATGAAAATAACGTTCTTTTTAAAAACTATGGGTTTACTGATAATTTTACAGGGATAGGCAATACAAGCAATATCCTATTAGAATCAAAAGAAAACAGGCTATGGGTAGGTACGAATGCTGGTGTGACCATTGTAAATCCCGCAAAAGAATTAATGGATACAATTCCGCCTACTATTCAGATCACTGCAATTAAGCTATTCAATGAAAACATTGACTGGTTAGAACTAAAACAAAAAGAAGACAGTAGTTTTTTGCTTGGTAATGGTATATGGGTTAGTAATTTTAATTTCACTAAGCTGAGTAATTGGTACAATTTACCAATCGACCTTAGTTTAACCCACAAAAACAATTTCATCACTTTTGATTTTGTAGGGATTACTATGAGCCAGTCTCAAAATGTAAAATATCAATACCAGTTGGAAGGGTTGGATAAAAACCAAAGTGCAGTAACCAAACAGCCAAGTGCATCATATGGCAACCTGCCGCCGGGCACTTATACGTTTAAAGTGAAGGCCATGAACAGTGAGGGCTATTGGAGTAACGAATCAAAATATACATTCTCCATCCGGCCACCCTGGTGGAAAACATGGTGGTTCAGGTCACTGGCCATTATTGCTTTATCTGGATTTATATTTTTTATTGGTCGTTTTATTTATGTTTCCCAGTTACGGAAACAAAGAATTGCTTTGGAAAAGCAACTGGCTGTTCAATATGAACATCAACGCATATCTTCCGACCTGCACGATGATATCGGTTCTACACTTAGCAGCATTAATATTTATGCTGGTCTGGCCCGGAAACAAACAAATAAGGATGTCCACCTTGACGCTATTACGCAAAATATTAGCGAGGTTGTAAATAAATTAGACGACATGGTCTGGAGTATTAATCCAAAATATGATTCATTCACAAGCATGATAAACCGTCTTCAGTCGTATGCCAAACCCATCTGCCATGCTAAGGGAATTAGATTTGAAGTAGTAAATGATTTGCCGGAAACAGAAATAAGGTTTAGTACCGATATTAAACAGGGTATCTATTTAACAGCTAAAGAGTTAGTCAATAATTCTATTAAACATTCAGGATGTAAAAAAATCAAAGTGGAATTTTCCAGGCAGCAGAATATGTTACATTTTTCAGTTATTGATGACTGAACAGGTTTTGACAATGACTTTATCCGCAAAGACCGCAACGGTCTCAGCAATATTTCCAGCCGGGTGGCAGTCATGAAAGGAGACCTTAAAACTGAAACCGGGAAAGGAAATGGAACAGCTACAAGCATTACTATCCCGGTTTTGTAAGAGAAAGGGGGCATTCTAAATCCGATAGATATCGAATAACACGGCAAGGTTGTAATAAGCTTGCAAATTAAAAGTTTTTACGTCACCTCCAACGGAGAGGCAGCCGGGATTTCGCAGTAGATACTTTGCGAAAGGGTTGGGTCAGGGAAGGCGAAATCCGATAACTATCGGATTTGAAATGCACAGTAAGAGAAATCTGGTATATTCCAGATTCGTTTTCATACTACCTTAGCACAATGATAAGGGTGGCCATTGTAGAAGATAATCTTTCATACCTGAAAGCCATGCAGGTACTGATAAGCAGTCAGCAGGATATGTTGCTCGTTTATACAGCGGAAAACCTTCTTTCATTAACCGCCTTGTACAGCAGCGAACCCGATGTTATTATTCTAGATATAGATCTTCCTGTCCGGAATGGGATTGAAAGGGTAAAGTTGATTAAAGAAAAAATACCCGGTACTGGCATTTTTATGCTCACTGTTTTTGAGGATGAAGAAAAAATATTCAACTCTATAAAAGCCGGTGCGCAGGGGTATTTATTAAAAAAAGATCCTCCTGAAAAAATCATCGAAGCCATTAAAGCCATTTACAATGGCGAAAGCATCCTGAATGGGAAAATTGCCCGTAAGATGCTTGAGTTTTTTAGTCGTAAGGAAAACAACCGTCAGCAGGAACTGGAGCAATTTAATCTTACCAAAAGAGAAAAAGAGATATTGCAATTACTGATTGACGGCAAATCATACAAAATAATCGCCGATACCTGCAAAATCAGTATGCACATAATATTTTCTCATACCCGCAACATTTATAACAAGATCGACATCCACTCAAGAGCGGAAATAGCCGCCAAGTTTCATTAATAGCTCCTTTAAAGTATACGCTAAAAAAAATCAGAGAAATCTGCGATTGTCCCGAATTGTTCGATAAATCATCTTTACATAGTGAGTTTCTGCTCCGTGTTTTCTCTTCTTATTCTCGTCTTATGCCTCTTGAAAGCCATAAAAGTTAATGCTTGATTACACGCTGCAGGTATCAGGGTAATAATATCCGGATACCGGCAGGAATCCCCTTGACTAATGAGCGTCGCTTATTATATGAGACATTTTATTCTGACAGTTATCACCAATAGGATGAGTATATATCAATCCATTATTAATTAATTAGACTCATAAAAATATTTTCGGTTAAGTAAAGAGTTTAACCACCATCATTTCTTTTAACTATAAACTACTGTTTATGAAAAATTCCTGGCTACGTGTTCTTTTAATGACATTGAGCGTTTTCAGTACCTTATTTACTACTGCACAATTTCCGTTTGGAAATACAACTTACTCTGCAGCTTCATATACAGTAGACGGCAGCCAGGGTGCTGTATCATTTGTAATAGGTAATAAGGCCTATACCGGTACCGGATCTTACTTACAGGAGTTTTGGGAATATGATCCTGCAACTAATGTATGGACACGTAAAGCTGATTTTCCGGGAGCAGGCAGGTTACGGGCAGTGGCATTTTCCATTGGAAACAAAGGATATGTAGGTACCGGTCAGACCTCTTTAAGCAGCACAGCCAATGATTTTTGGGAATATGATCCAAGTACTAATACCTGGACTCAAAAAGCTAATATACCAGTAGGCCGACGTCAAGCAGTTGGTTTTAGTATAGGTAGTAAGGGATATGTTGGCACAGGAGCAACAACAGCAGGAACAATTTCTACAGATTTTTATGAATATGATCCTGCTACAAATAGCTGGACAGCAAAAGCAAGTTTGCCGGCAGCAGCAAGAAGAGCAGCAGCTGGTTTTGTTATTGTTGGCAAAGGGTATGTTGGAACAGGCTTAACTACATCAAATGCTCTATTGAATTATTTTTTGGGAATTCGACCCCACTGTAACAAATTCTTCTGTAATAGCTTCATCAGGAACAATATCAGTATCAATTCCAGACAATAGCCTGAATGGCAACAATCATAGTTTAGCTATTTCCAATGTTCCGGCTGGGGCTACAATAACAGGAATCAGGGTTCAAATCACCATGCCTCATACCTGGGTTGGTGATGCTGTTATTGTTTTAAAAGCACCAAATGGCAAAATCCTTAATCTGGATTATTTACTTTCGTCAACCTTTGGAACAGGCCCCACAACTGGACTGGTTAATACCATTATCAGTTCAGCAGGTAGCACATCATTAAATGCCGGTATAAATCCATATACAGGAACATTTAAGCCCGATGCAATCTTAAGTGGCAATCCTCAAGCCGGCCCAAATGGTTATATCCCTAATGTAAATAATTTTACTTCACTTTATTCAATTCCAAATGGTAATTGGACGTTAGCCTTGTATGATGGTGGCCCGGGCGATGTTGGCACCTTAACTTCCTGGTCAATCAGTATTGACTATACACTAAATGGAAGCTGGACACAGAAAGCTAATTTTGCAGGCATAGCAAGAGCTGCTGCAGTAAGTTTTGGCACAGCTACAAAAGGATATATAGGCACAGGTTCAAATTTAAGTTCTTCGCTTAGTGATGTATATGAATATGATCCAGCTGTTAATACCTGGGCATTAAGGGGTGTAGTTGGAGCAAGAGCTGATGCAACTGGTTTTGCAATCAGTGACCAGCTTTATTTTGGACTTGGACTAAATGGAAGCAATTTCATTAACACATTCACACGCTTAAGTCCTTATTGGGAAGTGCGAAATACCACAGGCGATTATGATGAGGAGGTACAAACAGGGTCGGGTACTTGTTTTGAGTATCCTCTTACATACGATGGTACATGGAGAGGTTATATAGAATGTCCGGCTATGACACCAGGTTGTTATGCAGGTTTTTCTGTAAACAGTTTGCAGAACCTTGGTAATATTTGTTATAAAAGCAGGGTAGATGCATCAGCTTCCCCAAGAGGTGGATATGGATGGTACGGCGGTGCTGTACAGGAAGATGTTCGATTATGCCGGCGTAACTTAAGAGTTGAATTTGCAAACCAGCCGGTATCTCCTGTGGCTTTCAGAATCTTTTTCACAAAAGCAGAACTGGATGCATTGATAACCAGTTTTCAAAGTACGTATGGAATTTCAAAGTCGTATAGCGATTTCAAAATTATCAAGTATAGTGGCGGCAACCAGGATTTAGATCCATCCAACAATTCTGGGGTTAATATAAATTACGAACAAATAACACCCGTATTCACCTTCTATGGCAGTTCAAATCAATATGTATATGCCGAAATAAATGTAAGCAGCTACTCCGAATTTTATCTTGCCTTATCATCCAGGCGTTATTATAGTGATGCAGACAGTGATGGTTTTGGAAATCCAAACATTTTTGTTGTTGCTGAAACAGCTCTTCCTGGCTATGTAGCTGATAATACCGATTGTAACGACGCAGCATCGTCAGTTCATCCCGGCGCCACCGAAATTCAAACTCTATTGATGATAATTGCGATGGCCAAGTGGATGAAGGCTTGATAACAACCAATCAATTTATATTTCTTAAAGGAAGCGCTACAGAATTTTCAATTGGTTCTTATGGTATACAGAGTGTAGCCAGTGTTGGCAATAATCCGGGAAAAAGAAACTGGACAACCAGTTGGGAGGCGAATGGGAAAATGTATGTATTTGGTGGAGAGGGATTCAGTTCACAAAATGGAAGCCCTACACCCCCTGGAGGATATATGAATGATTTATGGGAATATGATCCAACCACAAATAACTGGCGTTGGTTAAAAGGAAGTAATTTCTTAGGAGCTTCTGCAACTTCAGGAACTCAAGGTGTTGCCGCGGTCTCAAATACTCCCGGCTCAAGAAAAGCAGGAATGGGGTGGTCATTGAATGGTAAAATTTACCTATTCGGAGGTTTCATAACATACATATACCTGGGCCATGTAAATGATTTTTGGGAATATGATATTGCCACTGGAAACTGGCGTTTGCTAAATGGTTCACCAACTTCCATTAACCTCTCTCCTGTTTATGGTACACAGGGAGTGTTTAATGCTGCAAATAACCCTGGCGGCCGGGAGGGGTCTTCTACATGGACTTATAATGGCAAACTATATTTATTTGGTGGTTCTACCCGTATTTCAGGTGTTGATGTAAAAGTAAACGATTTATGGGAGTACGATCCGGCTGTGAATCAATGGCGTTGGCTAAGTGGCCCGCAAACTGGAAATAATTATGAAACGTATGGAGTTAAAGGCATAGCTAATACTGCCAATATACCCGGAAGCAGGATTGAAGCATCGGTATCTAACATTGGCAGCAAAGTTTATTTATATGGCGGTGATGGTTATGCGATATCTCCATCAACCGGACCTTTGGATGATTTATGGGAATATGATCACAGCACAGGAAACTGGACCTGGGTGGCAGGAGGTTCTAATGCAGCTGCTCCAAAAGTTACAGGAACACAAGGAATTTATGGACCTGCTGTTACTCCGGGTGCAAGAGCTATTGCAAGAATGACAGTTTCTAATAATACCCTTTTCTTATATGGCGGTTTTACGTGGTATTCAGGATTTCATGCAGACCTTTGGCAATTTGATCCGGCTATTTCGCAATGGCGTTGGGTAAAAGGACCTGCTTCTGTTAATCAATTAGGTAATTACGGTTTTGCTGCAACAGAAGATCCTTCGGGGGCAACATTTCCCGGGGCCAGGTATGATGTGAAACTTAGTACCATTAATAATAACTTATATCTCTTTGGTGGTCGTGGTTACAACGGAATTAGCTCAGTAAGTGATGAAAGCCAGAATGATTTACGGAAATTCAATACTGCAACAAATAACTGGACATGGATGAAAGGTTACAGCGGCAAACAATATTATGCGGCATATGGTACAAAGGGAATTGCGGCATCTACTAATCAACCGGGTACAAAAAATGCCGCTTCAAGTGTCGGTGCCAATGGAAAGTTTTATCTCTTCGGTGGCTCAGGAAGTAACACTTATCCAAACGGAGGTATATCAAATGATCTATGGGAATATGATCCCACTACTAATAACTGGAAATGGTTGAAAGGTTCAAGCACAAACAACTCTGCCGGAAGTTATGGAACAATAGGTGTAGCATCAGCAACCAATGAACCACCATTCCGCACCAATGCAATGATGTGGAATATCGGAAACAAGATCTATATGTTTGGCGGTACTATTGGAGCTAACTATAATGATCTATGGGAATATGATCTTACTACTAACAACTGGACATGGTTGAAAGGCTCTAACACACAAAACCAAAGTGGTATTTACGGCACTAAAACTGTGGCTGCACCTGCAAACACACCCGGAGCAAGATGGCAAGGCTCCGCATTTACTTACAATAATAAACTGTATTTGTTTTCAGGTAATGGATATAACAGTAACGCAACAAGCGGGGAATTAAATGATCTATGGGAGTACGATCCGGCAACGAATAATTGGACTTGGTTAAGCGGCAATGATGCCATAAATAGTTTTGGAGTTTATGGAACTATTAATGTAGCTGCACCAACAAATATTCCTGGTAGTAGAGAAACAGCTCAATTGCATACGATTGGATTAAAAGCTTATTTATTTGGCGGCAGAGGATATGCATCTTCAGGAGGATTCCAGAATTTGAATGATACTTGGGAATATGATTTTGCAACTAATCAATGGACATGGAAGAAGGGCTTAAGTACCGGTGGAAATTCAGGTGTTGCCGGTTCATATGGAATTGAAGACCCGGCAAACTATCCTATTGCAAGATATCATGCAACGGGTTGGGCTCTTTCAGGTAAGATGTATCTTTTCAGTGGCACCTTTCGGTCCGGAGTATAATGATCTGTGGGAATATAATCCTGCTACCAATAACTGGCGATACATTAAAGGAAGGGGCAACCTAGGTAATACACCGGCCAACTATGGATTGCAGGGAATAGCTAATCATAACAATCTTCCATCATTAAGATGGCAGGCCACTGCTGCCGCTTCAGGCAATAGTTCATATATATATGGAGGATTGGGAGGATTTGCTAGTGGCTTGTCTCCGAATACCGGTAATGTTATGAATGATTTATGGAAATGGGTTTCAGGACCTGTATTCACTTATGGTAGTGAAAGAAAACTTTATGTGAATGACAATAGCATGAGTGGAGATATTTATACAACTGCTATTGGCAATAATAATAACGCTGGTACACCATCAGCGCCACTAGCTACATTAGATTTTGCAGTTAGTATTGCACAATCAGGTGATACCATTTTTGTAGATGCCGGTACTTATTTAACTCCCAACTTTACGATTGGAAAAGCGATTACCATTCTAGGCACGAATTATAATATTTCTCCTAATGATAATTCGGATAAATATCAAATGAACTTAACCAGAAATGAAGAATCAAGAATTACCGGTTCTACCATTACAATTGGTTCTGATAATATTTCAATTTTGGGTATGCGGTTTTTTCCTTCGACTACTGCTATTGGTTTTTCAGGACAAAACAGGAGTAATATTACCCTAATAAAAAATCTTTTTAATGTTGTTTCATCATCAAATACAATTTCATTTTCAGGGGCATCTTCTAATCCAATCGCAAGCAAGGACATTATTATTTCAGACAATCGGTTTCAAAGGATTGATGGTTCTTTCGGCGCTACTTTATTGTCTTTAATTAAAAAATGTGTCATTTCAAATAATGTTTTTATTGAAACGGGAAGTTTAATAAGAAGATCAACAGCAATCTCCACTTCAACTTCTACATTAATTGACAGCTCTTTATTTGAAGCAAATCATTTTAAAAATTTGAATTTCTCTTTCCGATTCAACAGCTGTTCTAATATAGATGTGCTAAATAATAAATTGGATAGTGTGGGCAGAGGTATACAATTTTTCCCAGGTACAATTTTAACAAAAAACATTAATGTGCTGGGAAATGAGATTAATAATACCAGGGCGACTCAGCCGATATTAATCAGAGAAAGTTCAACTATGGGAGTAGACAGCATAAATATTGCCAATAATATTATTAATCACGGAGTGGAAAACTATACTGGTTTAGCTGGTATGATTCACTTAGAGTTTCGTGTCGGAGTAGTTAATGGAAGTGTTACAGTATGGAATAATAAAATTCATATTTATGGCGATTATACCACATCTTCTGTTGGTGCGCATCCGGCAATTTTAATTTCAGGTAGTCATAGAAATACGAGTATTTCTAGCAATGAATTAAATTTTTCAGCAATTAATACAAGATCAAATTTGTCTGGAACATTACCTCCAGTACCAACGGGTGTTTATATTAATACGGATGCTGATTTTTATGGCCCCATTCCTTCTAATGCTATTTTTACTGTTGAGAACAATTCAATTAGTGGTTTTAAAAATTCAATTGGATTTTATGATCCAAACAGTACTGGACAAACATCGTATGTTGGTTACGGTCAACTTACTTCCGGAGTTACTGTCAATATTAATAACAACTCCTTCACCGGTGATTCCATTTCTATCAATAACGGAACAATAAGCCAAACGGTAAATGCAACCTGCAACTGGTATGGCGGTACTTCAGCCCAGGCTGTACTAACTAAAGTAAAACCATCAACCGTAAACTATACACCCTGGCTAACTAATGGAACAGATAGTGAAATTCCAACGGTAGGCTTCCAGCCAATGCCAGATGTTTGTAATGGGATTTTACCTGTAATTGCATTAGATGCTAAAACAGATATTACCTGCTTCGGTACTGACAACGGGACAATCAATGTTACTGTAACCGGAGGTGTAGGTCCATTTACCTATGCTTGGACAAAAGACCAGGACCCATTGTTCTCATCAACTGATGAAGATTTAAGTAATCTTGAACCGGGCACTTATTACCTGCTCGTTACCGATGCAAATGGATCTGTATCTGCACAACTGGAAGTCGAAATAAATGAGCCTGAGCTATTAACCGCATCGGCTGACGGCACAAATAATCTTTGTTATGGTGTATCCGAAGGTTCTGCAACGGTAACAGCTGGCGGAGGCACAATACCTTACAGCTACATGTGGAGCAATGGTGAAACAACAGAAACCATTACAGGCCTTGCTGCAGGGGTTTACAATGTAACAGTGACCGATGCCAATGGCTGTACCGCCAATACCACCTACGAGGTAACGCACCCCAACCAGTTAGTACCCTCCATTATCAATAACTCTACAGCCTGTTCTAACATCGCTACAGCAACTGCATTGGGTGGCACAGGAAGTTACATATACGAATGGAGTAATGGCTTTAGCAGTTCAACCATCAGCAATGTACCTGCCGGGTCCTACTCCGTTACGATAACCGATGAAAACGGCTGTACAGCTATTACCAGTATTGACCTTGTTATTGGCGAAGCTTTCAATCCTTCAGCCTCAGTTATACATGTAAGTTGCTTCAATGCGAATAATGGCAGTATCATAGTTACCAATGCAAATGGCACTTCACCCTTTAGCCTAAGTATTGATGGTATAAATTTTGTAAACAATGTGACACTACCCTATACGTTCAATACGCTGGTAGCGGGCATTTATACCATTACAGTGGTGGATGCCAATGGATGCACTGGGTTTGTTACAAAAATGGTAACGCAGCCAACTGAACTGGTTGCCAGCCTTGGCACGGTGAATAGCACCTGCTTTGCACTCAGCACCGGTTCAATAAACGTGTCGGTATCGGGAGGCTCGCCATCCTACAGTTACAACTGGAGCGGTACTGGAGGTTTCAGCTCTTCACAACTGAATATAAATAACCTCGCCACAGGAAGCTATAACCTGACCGTAACTGATAAGAAGGGCTGCACAGCTTTATTGAATGCTGTAGTAACCGCTTATCCGGAAATTGTTGTTGTCACAGTTGTTACTCATATCCTCTGCAAAGGCCAGGCTAATGGTTCGATCAACCTTACTGTCAGCGGCGGTACAGGAAGCGGATTCACCTACCTGTGGAACAATAATGCAACTACAGAAGACAGGACCAACCTGGGGACAGGTAATTATAACGTTACCATAACTGATATAGGCAGTGGTTGTACAGTCTCCAGGAACTTTACTATTACACAACCTGCGACGACAATAAACCTGTCGGCAACTAAAGTGAACGTTACGGACTGTAACCTGGGTACAATTACAGCAACAGGTTCCGGCGGAACCCCCTATCCCGGACCAAACCAATATCTGTATAGTATGAATGGAACAATTTACCAGACTTCGGGTATTTTCACCGGAGTTTCAGCCGGCTCGTATACGGTTTGGGTAAAAGATGCGAATGGCTGTACAAAATCAGCAGCAGTAACTATCACAGACAATGGTAGTGACCAGTATGAAAGTAATAATAGCAAGAACCAGGCAAAATCGATCCTCTTTGCATCAACGATCTCAGCCCGGCTTGCCATAGCCACAGATGTTGCAGACTGGTTCAAGTTTACTACTCCGTCTGCCAATGCCATTTATACTTTAGTATTTAACCCTAATTCTGCTGCAAATTTTACCTTTAATATGTATGTGGCCGGTAACAATACCCCGGCACTGGTGCCGGTACCGGGAAGTATAACGCCTGTATCAAAGTCGTATAGTTTATCAGGAAATACAACGTATTATATTAGTGTTACAGGCGGACTATCGTATAGCTGCTACCAACTTGCTGTTTCCATAGCTATGGCAGCTAAATCCGTGGAACCAGATTATACAGAAAAGAGCAGGACGGTGGACACAGATTCAGAGAAGCTGAAAGCTATAGCTTTCCCGAATCCTCACCAGGGTAATTTCACCCTGCAGATCGAGTCACCGGAAACAGGCATGGTTTCCATTCAATTATTATCAGCAGATGGAAGAATGGTAACGACAAGAAACGTTCAGCTCTTTAAAGGAAAATCAAATACAGTAACCTTCACGAATATGAAAGAGGCAGTATTATTCTACCGGGTTCGCATTGGCAACCATTCGGCCAATGGCAAAATCATCGGACCGGAATAATAACAGGATCCCCCGGAATTCGTAAAAGCCGGGGGATCTTTTTTCGAGGAATACGGGTTGAACAGGGTTCGTTTCCATAGATAAGTGAAATGCGCCAATGATTTTTTCTCTCTAAAGTAATTTACAACCCGTAGATTTAATTCAAATGGAAGAACTACTGCATGAACACAATGGATTAATCGTACGTATTGCACAGCCCAAACATATCCCGTCAATACTTGCACTACAGAAATTTTTTCACCAGTATGAAAAAAGAGAAGATGATGATTTATTTCTATTCAATATAAATAACGACCCCTTTTCCAGCTCAGACTTTGAGCATATCATTATCCGTGGAGAATGTGTGATCGTAGAAAACGGAGAGGAATTAATTGGGTACATGCTCATCGACACCTGTTCTGAAACGCAGGGGCTAAAAGACCATCTGAAATGCATCTCTGTTCTAACCGAAGATGAATACCTGGAAAATGAAACCCGGCTGGCACCCCGCTTTGCGGAGCTATTTAATCCTGAATTCAAAGATGATGGTCTTAGCCGGGCAACGCTGGTGATGTTGATTTATATCAACAGAGAAAAATATAATGCTATTTTCAGTGGAATTTTTACGAACAGTACCCTGTTAATGGAAAGATTAAATCTCGGTTGGAAAATTGTATTTGATAATGGGATGTACTTTTTCCTGATTTGGGATTTCACACAATTAGATAATCCTCAGTAAATACTATAATTCACTGCGTTTAAATAACCCGGACAAATAAGTTATTATTTCTTTTTCTTCCCCCTGAACACCAAAAACAAAATCAATATCAGCAACAGCGCCCCACCACCGATATAGTAATACATCGTCATATCCATTGGCTCTTTATCCAGACCTTTATCAATGTTCTTTTGGGTCTGGCTTACATAGGTATCAATGAAAGGAAAAGAAGGATTCATTTCCTTCACCTCCCTGAACTTTACCAATGCTTTTTTATACCGGGCTTTGTCAAACAAATCCATCGCGTCTTCATAAGCCAGTGATATATCACTCATTTCCGGTTTAATATCGGCATCACTGATAAATTCCTGGGCAATGGTGCTGGGCACAATAAAATTCATCCCCTGCACTTCCTGTTTGCGTTGTTCATCTACACTTACAAATGTAGCCAGCCCGATCACTTCGCCCTGTTCATTCAATACCGGTCCTCCGCTATTACCATGTGTAATAGCCGCATCGATCTGTAAAACTTCCCAGCCATCCTTCATATTTTTCTTGGCGCTGACAAGGCCTCTGGTCAGCGTAGCTTCCGATACGGTTTCCGCAGAAAGTACAGGATTGAAAGTGGCCACTGCCGGATAGCCCAACACAAATACAGCATCGCCTACCCGCATTGCTTTATCATCTCCGATCCGGATCGTGGGATAAACATGATCCTCCTGTAATTTCAGAATCGCCACATCTTTACCGGGGATCGGCTTTCCCTGGATAACGATTTTTGCCGGTATTTCCAGGGGAACGATCTTGCCCTTGTCGCCGGTAATACCCAATACAACGCTGAAATTCTTTTTGATCTTCCCTACTTCCATCGTTTGTGAATAATACCAGGAATAAGCTTCTTTTAATGCATACGCTTCTTCATCACTCATCTTGCGGTTCATTGCATCTTCCAGAGTCTTGATATCATCACGCAAAATTTCGTTGAAAGCCTGTTCTGCAAAACCGTGCTTGGTGTCGGCATCATTCTCATCCACCACATGGGCATTGGTCATCACATAGCCGTCAGGGGTAATAATAAAACCCGACCCCATCATGGTGGTATTTAGTTCTTTCGATACCCGTTCAGTACCCTGCATCATGTACTGATCAATATTTTTAGCAAAAGTGAGCAGGTAAGTATTCCAGAATAAAGTTTCGGTAAATTTTCCAGCATCTGTCAATTCCTGTTTTACCTGTAAGGCCAGGTTATTAAGAGCTGACTCGTCAATTTCAGGGGCAATAGCACTCACAGTTCCTTTATAGGTAGCCTGTATCATGACAGTGCCGGGTTTATTACGTTGAGCAATTTGAACCGGCGTCATGACGGGCTGCTGGGAAAAAGATAATTGAGAGAAAAACACAGACAGAATCAGAAGTATTTTCTTCATAACAATTGGTTTATGGTTATGATAAAGGTAGCCTGACATTATCAGATTTCCTGCTTCGAAAATTTTATACATCAGTTGAAGCAAACTGCTAAAAAAAGCGGAACCTTTCCACACAGGCTTCCTCCAGCATCTCTCTGTCATCGGGGTGTGCAATTTCTATCAATGCCTTGGCCCTTTGGCGAAGGTTTTGTCCAAATAAATAGGCAATTCCATATTCAGTAACTACATAATGAATATGCCCGCGGGTGGTTACTACTCCGGCTCCCGGTTTTAAAAATGGTACAATGCGGTTTATTCCTTTTGCCGTGCGGCTGGTTAAAGCGATGATCGGTTTTCCCCCTTCGCTTAATGCTGCGCCCCGCATAAAATCCATTTGCCCGCCAATACCACTGTATTGCACAGCGCCAATAGAATCTGCACACACCTGCCCCGTAATGTCCACCTCGATAGCACTGTTAATGGCCACCACTTTCGGATTTCGGCGGATAACATGCGGATCATTTACGTAATCAATATCTAAAAAAGCAAAGCCGGGGTTATCATCCACATAATCATACAAACGCCGGGTTCCTATAGCAAACCCGGTAACTATCTTATTAGGATGAATTCTTTTTTGTGAATTATTGATGATATCATTATCAAATAAATCAATAATGCCATCGCTGCACATCTCGCTGTGTACACCAAGGTTCTTATGATTGGTCAGTGACTTTAATACGGCATCGGGAATAGTACCAATACCCATCTGGAGCGTACTGCCGTCTTCAATCATTCCGGCTATCAGTTTACCGATCTTCAGTTCGTTAGGACCTACTTTTGCACCGTAATCAACTTCCGGTAATTCTTCTTCCTGGTAAACCATCGAGGTAAACCGTTTGGTATGAATAAGGCTGTCACCATGTGTACGGGGCACCCGGGGATTTACCTGTGCAATGATGTGTGTAGCGGTATTAACAGCGCTTCGGGCAATGTCAACCGATACGCCCAATGAACAATAGCCATGTACATCCGGCGGAGACACCTGTACCATCGCTACATCAATATGCATCTGTTTGCGGAATAAATCCGGTATATCGCTCAGAAATACCGGAATAAAATCAGCCCTTCCTTCATTCACCGCCTTACGGACTGATTCAGATACAAACATACAGTTGATATGAAATGAATCTGCATATTGTGGTTTATCCAGTTCAATATCTCCCTGAACGGTAATAAAAGTGAGCTCCACATCCCGAAGATCAGCCGCTCTTTTTCCCAGTTCTCTCAATAAATATAATGGCGTTTGGGCACTACCTTGTACAAATACACGGTTACTTGAATTGATAACGGAAAGTGCTTCTTCCGCACTTTTAAATTCAACAGGTAATCTCATGGCGCAAAACTATTGCTAATTAGATTGTAATAAATGATTAAGCTTAAGAGACGAATTGATAAGAATCAGTAAAATTAGCGGGAGCGTAACCATTCAATAGCCAATTCATATCCTTTCAGACCCAACCCGAAAATACTGCCCGCCGCTTTTGCACTAACATGTGATAGTTTACGGAAGTCTTCTCTTGCATGTACATTAGAAATATGTACTTCTACCACCGGCGTTTTAATAGCCGCAATAGCATCCCCAATGGCCACCGAAGTATGCGTGTAACCAGCTGGATTGAAAACAATTCCATCATATTCAAATCCGACCCGCTGCAGTTCATTAATCAGTTCTCCTTCTACATTACTTTGAAAATAACTGATCTCTATGTTGGCATATTTCTCTTTAACTGATTCAAGGAATTTCTCAAACGGTATATTTCCATAAATATCCGTCTCCCTTTTACCGAGCAGGTTGAGATTGGGACCGTTGATGATGGCAATTTTCATCTTTTTATTTTTGTTTTAAGAAGTCAGCTGGAGCTTTTAATGATTAAGATAAACATTCCCCTCGTGTTTACTGTTTAAATTAATGATGCCGGCTTCATAGCCCGAATATAATTCAAATACAAAAGCTGCCGAAATCAGGCAGCTTTTGTTTATTTCTTATACCAAATGGATTTTAAATTAGTCCGACGGATTCCGGTATAATGCCGATGTAGCAGCCGTTTAGGCCAATTTCTATTAGGCTACCGACTAAAGTACAGGACAAGTTATTACGGATGCTCTATCGGTATTAATAGACCAGACCGATGGGGACGGACCTGACGAGCATATTATCATGGTAAAAATTCACTTTTCGTATCTCCCGATTCTTCGGGGCCATTACGATGGATACGGGCTTAACCGCATAACCCTTTCCTGGTTTCTGCACACCAAAATAAACATGCAGCGCATTACCTTCCCCGACAACTTTCTTAAACTTAACGCTATAAAAGTGCGATTGTGTTTCGACTTTTGCTGCCAGCACCCAATCTTCATCAAACCGGGGACGGGCCACTCCATCGCTATCTGCAATAAATGTCTTGTTAAAAGCATCTTCGTTAGTGTTTACCCAAAGATTATAATCACTCACCAAAAATTCTTTCTCCCGGAGCTGGTAGCCCGATAGTTCTTTTACATTTTCAGGGTTCTCTACAGAATCTGTTATGGTTGTGAAGGCCATCAGCATACCACCGATCACCCACACTGAAAATAACTTAAACGTACATTCCTATTTAGACCACTAAGTAACAACCCGTAAAGCAGCCCGGGAACAGGACATTGTATCAATTAATATTTTTCTGTATCAGACTGATAAATTCGTCAAAAAGATACCGGCTGTCGTGCGGTCCGGGTGTAGCTTCCGGGTGATACTGCACCGAGAAGGCAGGCTTTCCTTTTACCCGGATACCCTCGATAGACTGATCGTTCAGGTTGACATGGGTGATCTCGATATGGCCGGCATTCCGAACCGCTTCCGGATCCACACCAAAACCGTGGTTCTGGGTCGTGATCTCCGATCTGCCAGAGATTATATTTTTTACGGGGTGGTTTAATCCACGGTGACCATGGTGCATTTTAAAAGTGGGAATGTCATTGGCCAGGGCCAGTAACTGGTGTCCAAGGCAAATGCCGAAAACAGGTTTTTCTTCTTTCAATATTTGCTTCAGCGTAGAGATGGCATAATCCATGGGGGCCGGGTCGCCGGGGCCATTGGATATAAAATACCCATGCGGCTGAAATTGCTTTACTTCTTCGAGTTTTGTTTTGGCCGGGAACACTTTTACATAGGCACCTCTTTCCACCATGCAAGCCAGGATATTTCTTTTTACTCCATAATCCATCACTGCAATTCGGATAGCGGAATTCTTATCGCCTACTTCATAAGCTTCGGTGGTACTTACTTTAGAGGCCAGTTCCAGCCCATCCATATTGGGTGTTGCTGCCAATTGCTTTTTTAATTCCTCAATATCGGTAGTTGCTGAAGAAATGATACAGTTCATGGCTCCCTTTGTACGAACGTGGGCCACCAGGGTGCGGGTGTCCACACCTTCAATGGAAACGATCTTATTGGCTTTTAAATATTCATTCAATGATCCATTCGCCAGTTTCCTTGAATACTGGTCTTCGAGGTTCCTGCCGATCAGCCCGTTTATTTTTACACTGTTTGATTCTACATCCGCTTCCTTCACTCCATAGTTACCGATATGCGCACTGTTCATGATCAGGATCTGCCCAAAATAACTGGGGTCAGTAAACACTTCCTGGTAGCCGGTCATTCCGGTATTAAAACATATTTCTCCGGTAGTGGTACCAATAGCACCAAAGGCTTTTCCATGAGCTATGGTTCCATCAGCTAATAATAAAACGGCGGGGATTGATTTATCAGGCATTTTTCTTTTTTAGCCCCTCCGGTGAGAGAGGGGTGATTAAAAACAAATTGTGCAAATGTAAGGGAAAGTCAGGAGTTCGTAGTTCGGGATTCTGAGTCTTTATCCACGAACATCTGACATTTAAAGGTTACCCTTTGAATAGAGTAAATTTGGCTTTACTGATTAATGATAGCCTTTTCACTCCAAATATTGCCAACCCCCTTACTGGAAAAATATAAAGCCAGTTTTGACAAATCCCTGCTAGAACACTTTGAAACATTAAAAGTCAGCTAACGCAGTCTGCCTGGCGGCGAGGCAGGAATTGAAAATTTCAGCTGTTATAAATCAATATCAGTTGTTTTCTCATCCAGGATCAAAGGGGAAAATATTTACCTGGATTCCTTTATCAAACATAAACGGTTGGGTGTAAAATTCGGGATTGGAGTATGATGAATTGGATTATGGAAAGGTGATGGCTTTTTGGGGATGTTGATGGAGTCGATAAGAGACAAAATTTAAAATGCTTGAAAAAATTACTATAGAAAATTACAGATGTTACAATCAACATGAAATTGAGTTCAAAACTCTTTCGATTACTGTTGGGAAAAATAATGCTGTGAAATCAACTTTAGTTGAAACTTTAAGAATTGAGGGATGCAAAAAGTTTTAGTTATTAGCAGAAAGTTTGTCAATTTTGCAGTTTTACTATTTCACCGCTGGCAATATTTTCATTAGAATTACAGAACCCTGATTAGTATTCCCTTTCACACCGCAGTATAAACTTCTCTGACGGTTATAGTAGTACTGAAGTTGGATAAATAACCCTTAGAGAGGCTCAGGGTTTACTTCCCCCTTTTCCCCAACAAAAATTTTTCCCTGATCACATCCTGCACATTCACCCCGCTGATCTTGCTTTCCAGCCAGGAGATCACATCAAGGTAAACAAAGGCGCGGCTCTCAAGAGAATTGCCTTCATATTTCTTCAGCTTGGCCAATAGTTTCTCAAACTCAGGCTTTAGCGCATGGGCACCAACAGAAAAGGAACGGCGGAGAAAGGAAAACATCTCTTCTTCTACCTTACTAAGGCTTTCCATCTTCGCCATATAGCGGTAGACCGATTTAATGAGGTATTCGAGCAGGTCGAAATTACCCAACTCATAATGAGCGATCAGGTGCAGCAAGCGGGCATAGCATTGCAGGTCGGTCCGCAGATCACCCTTCTGGTTAATAATCCTGTTCAGATAATCAATGGCTTTTTCATTATTACCGCTTCCAAAATACAAACAGGCGATCTTGTAATAAAATACCAGCACCCGGTGTGTATCAAGGTAAAGATGATACTCTTTGAGCATCTCTTCCAGGAAAGGCACCATCCGCAGCCCCTTGGTAAATGTGCCCTGCAAAAAATAGAGATTGATACGGGCCGCATATAAATACTGGTAGGCCAGTATCCGGTCATTCTCGTTTTCTTCCAGGTGTTTTTGTTTCGTAAAAAGCTCGAATTGTTTGATACAGGCAGCCAGTTTTTCCTGGTTCATCAAATTAAAGTGCGCCCCCATCAGGTTGTGCATGCCTTTAATATAACTGGCCGTTTCCACTTTGAGCAGACCGGGATAATCTGAAAAAATATCCACCCATTTTTGAGAATAGCGGTAATACTGTAGAAAGTCCTGCCGGATAAACGCATACCAAACATAGCTTTGATACAGATAAAGACGTTCATAAAAACCTTTGGCTTTTACTGCCTCAGTTGGAAAATGTTTTTCAAAATAAGTGCGGATATTATTGATGTCCTTTTCATTCCGGGCCAGCCCGTTCCTGATATACCAGCTGTATAGTTGCAAGGCAAGATTCGACAATTGGTTCACGAGGACCAGTTGCTCACTTACCGCAGCCGATTCAGCTGATAATTTATCGGCCCGGTCCTGCATACTCCGGGTAATGAATAATGTTTCGATCTTCTTTTCAAAAAATAAAGCCTGTTGTAAAAAAGTAAGCTGATGGTAGGCTTTGGTAGTTTCCTTTAACCGTTCGAGTGCTTTCAGGCTTTGCAGGTAAAGGCCCTTATTATATAATATCCGGGCATGGTCCATCATCTCGTGCAGGCGGATATCAATATTATCTTCCTCCTTGATCAGGCGGAGGCTGGAGAGTATTTGCTTGTATAAATTCGCTTTGATATTGGACAACTGTTGTTTGCTGACACCCCGTGCTTTTTTCAATAATTGCTTCTCATCATAGTCCGGCATTTTATCCAGCGCATCGAACAACTGGATCACCTTCAGCTCTTCCGTGGCCGTATTCCGCTTGACATAGAGCTTAAAATTGCGTTTTTCGCTCTTTTCCAGCGACTTAACCAATTGAAACAGGGCATCAGTAGAGCGGTTGGGCATCGTAATTCTAAAAATTTAAAACTCAATACAGTTAAGGGTTTCAGCGGAATAAGACCCGGTTACAAAGTGTAAAATACACCCTATTATAATTTTCATTCCCCTGTTAACATGGGTAATTTAGTCGGGCAGGGACTACAAAAATAGGCAGCCTGCTTTCTTGTAACCTCTAATTTATCAATTTATTATGGCAGCAGGTAAAATCCACATCTTCGATACTACGCTAAGGGATGGCGAACAGGTGCCAGGTTGTAAACTGAACACCAGGGAAAAACTGGAGCTGGCCCTGCAACTGGAAGAACTGGGGGTAGACATTATAGAAGCAGGATTCCCGATTTCCAGCCCAGGCGACTTTAAATCAGTAGAAGAAATTTCCAAAGTAATAACGAAAGCAACGGTCTGCGGTCTTAGCCGGGCTGTAGAAAAAGATATTGAAGCTGCAGGCGAAGCCCTTAAATATGCAAAGCGGCCAAGGATACATACAGGAATCGGTACATCCGATCTTCATATCAAGGCAAAATTCAACGCAACACAAAATGAGATATTGGCAAGAGCGATACAGTCAGTGAAATGGGCCCGAAAATATACCGATGATGTGGAATTTTATGCAGAAGATGCCGGCCGTACAGAGAATGAGTACCTGGCAAGAGTAATCGAAGCCGTGATCAAAGCCGGTGCCACCGTAGTGAATATCCCGGATACAACCGGTTATTGTCTTCCTCACCAGTATGGCGAAAAGATCGCTTATCTCGTTAACAATGTTCCCAATATTGATAAGGCCGTGATATCCTGTCATTGTCACAATGACCTCGGATTAGCAACGGCTAATGCTATCGCTGGTATTATCACCGGAGCAAGACAAATTGAATGTACGATCAATGGCCTGGGAGAAAGAGCGGGCAATACATCCTTGGAAGAAGTGGTGATGGTCATCAGGCAGCATAGCTACCTGGGTTATCATACAAATATCAAGACCCAGATGCTGAACCCAATGAGCCGACTGGTTTCTGATACGATGCGGATGCCGGTACAACCGAACAAAGCCATTGTAGGCAGTAATGCTTTTTCTCATTCTTCCGGTATTCACCAGGATGGATTTTTAAAAGATTCACTGACCTACGAGATCATCAACCCCGAAGAAGTAGGTGCAGATAGTTCAAAAATTGTACTGACCGCCCGAAGCGGCCGCAGCGCTTTAGCTTTTCGTTTTCAAAAACTGGGCTTTGAATTCAACCGGAATGATGTGGACAGTTTATATAGTGAGTTTGTAAAAGTGGCCGATAGCAAAAAAGAAGTGAATGATGAGGATTTGCAGATAATGGCTAAGAATTACAGAAATGTTACAGTAGCGTAAAAATAAATATTGACCCGGCTATTGTACTACTATCATAGTCCCTTGCGTCGCACACTTGTACGTTCAGTTCTTTACTCGGCTTATGAACCACATAGGCAGATAGATACATAGGAATACACACAAAGAATGCTATGTGAATCCTATCTGTCCTATGTTCTATGTGGTAAAAAACAAAACATGGCAAAAACATTATTTGAAAAAATCTGGGAGCAGCACATCGTCAAAACAATTGACGACGGGCCTTCCGTATTATATATAGACCGCCATTTTATTCATGAGGTCACAAGCCCGCAGGCATTTACCGGGCTGAATAAAAGAGGGATCAACGTATTACGGCCGTTGCAAACTATTGCCACGGCTGATCACAATGTACCCACCCTAAACCAGCACCTGCCGATCAAAGAAGAGTTGAGTCGCTTACAGGTGGAAACATTAAAGAAGAATTGCGCTGAACATGGCATCGAATTATATGGCCTGGGACATCCCTTCCAGGGTATTGTGCATGTGATAGGGCCTGAATTGGGAATTACACAACCTGGCATGACGATTGTTTGCGGCGACAGCCATACATCTACCCACGGTGCGTTTGGAGCTATCGCCTTTGGTATCGGTACCAGCGAAGTAGAAATGGTTTTTGCTTCACAATGTTTGTTGCAAAGCAAACCTAAACTGATGCGCATCAATGTGGAGGGTGAATTAAATAAAGGAGTGGTGTCAAAAGATATTGTGCTGTATATCCTTTCAAAAATCACCGCCAGTGGCGCTACCGGCTATGCAGTGGAGTTCGCAGGTTCTGCAATCCGTGCTTTAAGTATGGAAGCCCGTATGACCATTTGCAATATGAGTATTGAAATGGGCGGCCGTTGTGGTCTGATCGCTCCTGATGAAACAACCTTTGCGTATATCGAAGGAAAAGAATTTGCCCCGCAGGGTGAAGCATGGCAAAAGAAACTGGGAGAATGGAAACAATTATACTCAGACAGGGATGCACTATTTGATAATGAAATTTTTATCAACGCTGAAGATATTGAGCCAATGATCACTTACGGTACCAACCCCGGCATGGGGATTGGCGTGACAGAGAATATTCCGACAACAGAAACTATTAATGACAATGACAGGTCTGGTCTGGCAAAATCGCTTGCCTATATGGGATTACAGCAGGGTGCTGCCATTAAAGGGCAAAAGATCGATTACGTATTTATCGGGAGCTGTACCAATTCAAGAATAGAAGATCTGCGAATGGTAGCTTCTTTTGTAAAAGGAAAACACAAAGCGGATGATGTGGAAGTATGGATCGTTCCGGGCAGCAAACAGGTAGAAGCACAAGCTATCAAAGAAGGTATTGATAAAATATTTGAAGAAGCAGGATTTGTGTTGCGCCAACCGGGTTGCAGTGCCTGCCTGGGAATGAATGAAGATAAGATCCCGGCGGGTAAGTATTGTATAAGCACCTCCAATAGAAATTTTGAAGGAAGACAGGGTGCGGGTGCAAGAACTTTACTGGCCAGCCCGTTAACAGCAGCAGCAGCAGCGATCACGGGGTATGTAACGGACCCAAGGAGCCTTCCCTCCAAAGGAGTCCTTCGGACAAACCCCTCCGCAGGAGGTGCTTTCAATTCCTAAACTTTTGAAATAACTATGTCAGATAAGAACCTAAATACCGATACACAAAAAGAGTCTTCGAACTTGCAGACGCAAGAACCCCCTTTCGGGGGGCAGGGGGGCTTTATATCCCGTTTCGTTCCTATTAACATGGAGAACATTGACACCGATCAGATCATCCCGGCCCGCTTTTTAAAAGCGACGACCAAAGATGGTTTTGGTAAAAATCTTTTCCGGGATTGGCGGTATTATAATGATGATGCATCAAAAACCAGGGCCGATTTCCCGTTGAATATGTCGCAGTTTGATGGTGAAATATTGGTAGCCGGGAAAAACTTTGGCTGCGGCTCTTCCAGAGAACATGCTGCCTGGTCTATCCTTGATTACGGATTCCGGGTAGTGGTCTCCAGTTTCTTTGCTGATATTTTCAAGAACAATGCCTTGAATAATGGCGTATTACCCGTGCAGGTAAGTGATGCGTTCCTGCAACGGATTTTTCTCCAGGATAATAATACAGAACTGACGGTTGACCTGGAGCAACAAACTATCCGGATCAATCCGACCGGCGAACAAGAACAGTTTGAGATCAACAGCTATAAAAAAACATGCCTGTTAAATGGCTACAACGATATTGACTATTTGATAAGTTTAAAAGAAGACATTCAGGAATTCGAAACCCAAAGAGCATAAGCAACTATGAAAAAGAACATTACCATCATTGAAGGCGACGGCATCGGACCGGAAGTAACGCAACAATCTATCCGTGTATTGAATGCTATTGCAGAATCATTCCAGCATGAATTCAACTACACCTATTGCCTGATGGGTGCCGATGCGATCGACAAAACGGGTAGTCCTTTGCCGGATGAAACGATCGAAGTCTGCCTGAACAGCGATGCAATTTTATTCGGTGCTATTGGTCATCCCCGGTATGATAATGATCCTACGGCCAAAGTAAGACCGGAACAGGGCTTACTGAAACTGCGTAAATCATTGCAGTTGTATGCCAATATCCGCCCGATCACCACTTATTCTTCCCTTCATCACTTGTCGCCGCTCAAAAGTAAAAATATTGAAGGAGTTGATTTTATCATCTTCCGGGAGTTGACAGGGGGTATTTATTTTGGCAAGAAAGAAGTGGCGGCTGATGGCACATACGCCTCAGACAATTGTATCTATACCCGGGAAGAAATTGAACGCATTGCTCACCTGGCTTTTCATTTTGCACAGAAGCCTGAACGGAAAAAGAAGCTCACCCTGGTGGATAAAGCCAATGTACTGGAAACATCCCGGCTTTGGAGAAAAGTAGTGCAGGAACTATCTGCACAATACCCGGATGTGACTGTTGATTATATGTTCGTTGACAATGCGGCGATGCAAATCATACTCAACCCGAAACAATTTGATGTCATCCTTACGGAAAATATGTTTGGCGATATCATCAGCGATGAAGCCAGTGTAATAAGTGGCTCGCTGGGCTTGCTGCCTTCTGCCTCTGTTGGTGCGGGCGGGCTTGCCTTGTTTGAACCCATTCATGGGTCCTATCCGCAGGCAACCGGTAAAGATATTGCCAACCCGATCGGTTCTATTCTTTCTGCGGCCATGCTACTTGAATTTCTAGGGATGAGAGAAGAAGCTGGCCTGGTAAGGGAAGCTGTGAGCTGGACCCTGCAATATTCGTTTGTTACCAAAGATATTGACCCGGTGAATTTTTACTTCACCTCAACGATCGGGGAACTGATCAGTGATTATGTAAGTGGTAAAATTTCCGGTTCAGTCAAGAAAGAAAATATTGAGTTGAGAAAATCAACGATCATATAAAATAAAGGACAAACAACTAACGATGGTTCGTCCCGGTTGAATAAATAAATTGCTTGCCGAGTTCTTTTTTTAAAATGGCGGGTGTATATTTACAGTACATCCCTTTATGTTGAAGAATAAAATATATAATGTTATTAGTGCTATAGCCTCAATTATTATTGTGGTGGTCATTATTATATTCTCTTCAAACGGAGGTGGTGCATGATACTAAATTAAAAAACTGAAATATATGCGACCCGCCTCCAAAAGGCGGGTCGCTTTTTTGTCTGACGGTCTCCGTCTGACAAAAAAATAAATAGCGACCATCAGATTAAAACCAGACAAAATATATGGCATCCTATTATAACGATAACACGATAATTTACCTGAATGGTGGATTTGTAAAAGCAACAGAAGCCAAAATGGATTTATACAGCCAATCCCTTCACTATGGCTATTCCGTTTTTGAAGGTATCCGTTCATATAAAACAGAAACAGGAGAAACAAAAATTTTTAAGGCAGTTGAACATTTCAACAGGTTGCAGCAATCCGCTGCGGCAATGAATATGCCTTATCAGTGGACTACTGAAGAGCTGATAAAAGCTACTTATGAAGTGCTGAAAAGAAATAATCTTCAGGGTGCTTATATCCGGCCTGTGGTGTATGCGCCGGCTAATATGAGTTTTGTGAAGAATACGGAATCATTCATCGTAATAGAAGCATGGGAAATGCAACCGTTTCTGGGTGATAAATTATTACGGGTAATGACAAGCTCTTTTCAACGTCCAAATCCAAAAGGTTTTAAAATAGAAGCGAAAGCTGGTGGACATTATGTAAACTCGATTCTGGCTAGCCAGGAAGCTAAAGCAAAAGGCTTTGATGAAGCATTACTTTCTGACATGAATGATTTTGTTGCCGAAGGACCGGGTGCCAATATGTTTTATGAAAAAGATGGAAGGCTATTTACTCCATCGCTTGGAAATATTCTACCCGGTATTACAAGAGCAACTGTACTGGAAATATGTGAAGAGTTGGAAATAAGTGTGGAAGAAAAACTGATTACCAGTACTGAGCTGAAAGAAGCTGATACTGCGTTTTTCTGTGGTACTGCTGCTGAAGTAATAGGTTGGGAGAGTTTGGATGAAACTGTTTTCCCAAAAACATGGAACAATTCTGTTAGTAAAACAATACAGGAAGCATATAAAAACATTGTGGCAGAAAAGATAATCATTCCGGCAGAAAAAATCTTTGCTTAAGTGAACTTTCCCGCCTGGGCGGGGCGAATTGAGGAAAATATAACTCTATAAACGACCCGGGGTGGGTTGCTGAGTAAAGAACAGGAAGATGAAGAGTGCGACGCAAGGGAAGATGATAGTAGTACAAGCGATGACAAACAAAAAAATAAAAATGACTGAACTTAACAAATATTCAAAGACATTAACGCAAGATGAAACACAACCTGCTGCACAAGCTATGCTGTATGGCATCGGATTGACAGAAGATGATTTAAAAAAAGCCCAGATAGGGATCTGCAGCATGGGATACGATGGCAATACCTGTAACATGCACTTAAATGATTTAGCAAAAGTGGTGAAGCAAGGTGTATGGGAGGCTGATTTAGTTGGTCTCATTTTTAACACCATTGGTATTAGTGATGGGATTAGTAATGGAACAGATGGGATGCGGTATTCATTGGTGAGCCGGGATATTATTGCCGATAGTATTGAAGCCGTGTGTGGTGGTTTTTATTATGATGGATTGATTGCATTGCCGGGTTGTGATAAGAATATGCCCGGTGCGATAATAGCCATGGGAAGATTGAACCGTCCTTCGATAATGGTGTATGGCGGAACGATTGCAGCAGGGCATTATAAAGGCGAAGAACTCAATATCATTTCTGCGTTCGAGGCACTGGGGAAAAAAATAGCAGGCACGATAACGCCGGAAGATTTTAAGGAAGTGGTGAAACACAGTTGCCCGGGTGCAGGCGCCTGTGGTGGTATGTACACAGCGAATACAATGGCAAGTGCTATTGAAGCACTGGGAATGAGTTTGCCTTATTCATCTTCTAACCCTGCCATGAGTGATGAAAAGAAAAAAGAATGTGCGGATGCCGGCAAAGCGATAAAAATATTATTAGAAAAAAATATTTGCCCTAAAGATATCATGACTAAGAAAGCATTTGAAAATGCGATTACTACGATTATGATTTTTGGTGGCAGTACCAATGCCGTGTTGCATTTAATTGCAATGGCAAAGAGTGTGGAGGTGGAATTGAACATTCATGATTTTCAACGCATCAGCGATGCCACCCCTGTGCTGGCAGATTTTAAACCCAGTGGAAAATTTTTAATGCAAGAGTTACATACCCATGGCGGTGTACCAGCAGTGATGAAATATTTATTAGACAAAGGTTTGCTGTATGGTGATTGTAAGACAGTGACAGGAAAAACTATTGCAGAAAATTTGGCAGCTATAAAGGCAATTGATTTTACTACACAGAAAATTATTTATCCGCTTGAAACGCCAATGAAAGCAACTGGTCATTTGCAAATTCTGTTTGGCAATCTGGCAAAGAAAGGAAGTGTAGCAAAAATCTCCGGCAAAGAAGGAGAATTGTTTGAAGGCCCGGCAAGAGTATTTGATGGTGAGTTTGAATTAATAAAAGGAATCAATTCCGGAAAAATAAAAGCCGGAGATGTAGTAGTAATAAGACAGGTAGGCCCGAAAGGTGCACCGGGTATGCCTGAAATGCTAAAGCCAACATCCGCTATCATCGGTGCAGGTTTGGGAAAATCAGTAGCGTTAATTACCGATGGAAGATTTAGCGGTGGCACACATGGTTTTGTTGTTGGTCACATAACACCCGAAGCATTTGAAGGCGGTTTGATTGGCCTTGTTGAAGACGATGATATTATTAAGATTGATATAGCGAAGAATAAACTCACATTAAAAGTAGGTGAGAAGGAAATTAAGAAAAGAAGAAAGAAATGGAAGCAGCCAAAGCTAAAAGCAACAAAAGGAATTTTATTTAAGTATGCACAACAGGTGAAAGATGCAAGTGAAGGTTGTGTAACGGATGAAGCCCCCTAAATCCCCCGCAGGGGGACTTTAGAGTCTTAAATTTTTAAATTTCTCATTAAAAGGAAAGTTTTAATAGCCGATTATGCAAACGTTAGAAAAGATAAAAGAAACTACAAAAGAGCAGAGTCCAAAAGCCCCCCTTGCGGGGGGTGGGGGGGCTATTTCTATTTCAGGTTCAGTGGCGGTGCTGGAAGCATTGATTGCAGAAAACGTAACTACCATTTTTGGTTATCCCGGTGGTGCTATTATGCCTATCTATGATGCCTTGTATGATTATGCTGATAAGTTGAATCATATTTTAGTTCGTCATGAGCAAGGCGGCATACATGCAGGGCAGGGTTATGCAAGAACAAGTGGTGATGTAGGTGTAGTGTTTGCCACCAGCGGACCCGGCGCTACTAATCTTGTTACGGGATTAGCTGATGCCATGATTGATTCTACACCGTTGGTTTGTATCACCGGACAGGTGTTTGCGCATTTATTAGGCACTGATGCTTTCCAGGAAACAGATGTTATAAATATCACTACACCTGTTACCAAATGGAATTACCAGGTAACTGATGCAACAGAAATTCCTGCTGTATTGGCCAAAGCATTTTATATAGCAAAAAGTGGAAGGCCCGGTCCTGTGTTGATTGACATTACAAAAAATGCACAGTTGCAGATATTTGATTACGAAGGTTACACTAAATGTAATCATATCCGCAGCTACCGCCCCTCTCCCATTGTTCGTAAAGAATATGTAGAAGCAGCGGCGAAACTGATTAACGAAGCAGAAAGGCCATTTGTAATTTTTGGACAAGGCGTTATACTTGGCAAAGCAGAAAAAGAATTTAAAGCCTTTATCGAAAAAGCCGGTATTCCTTCCGCATGGACAATCATGGGAATGAGTGCTATACCAACTGATCATCCTTTGGCTGTTGGTATGCTGGGTATGCATGGAAACTACGGTCCCAATTTATTAACCAACGAATGTGATGTGTTAATTGCTGTGGGTATGCGTTTCGACGACAGGGTTACCGGACGATTAGACAAATATGCCAGGCAGGCAAAAGTTATTCATTTAGATATTGATCCCGCAGAGATTGATAAGAATGTAAAAACAACCGTACCTGTCTGGGGCGATTGTAAAGAAACATTACCAATGCTTACTGCGTTGGTAGAACAAAAAGTGTATCCGCGATGGCTGCAAAAATTTGCCAACTGCAGAGATAAAGAACAGGAAAAAGTAATCAAAGAAGAACTCGACCCGACTACTGATATATTGACGATGGGCGAAGTAATAAAACTGGTAAATGAATTAACCAACGGTGATGCCATTATAGTTACCGATGTTGGTCAGCACCAGATGGTGGCTTGCCGTTATGCAAAGTACAATCAAACTAAAAGCAATGTTACCAGTGGTGGTTTAGGAACTATGGGCTTTGCATTGCCAGCCGCTATTGGTGCAAAGTTTGGTGATCCTAAACGTATTGTTGTAGCTGTTATCGGCGATGGTGGTTTTCAAATGACATTACAGGAGTTGGGAACTATCATGCAGTTTAATGTGGACGTAAAAATATTAATCCTGAATAATGAGTTTTTGGGAATGGTACGCCAATGGCAGGAACTGTTTCATGAAAAACGATATTCATTTACCGACATAACCAGCCCTGATTTTGTACAGGTTGCCAAAGCTTACCGGATAGAAGGAAAATCAGTTAAGGAGAGAAAAGATTTGAAAGGTGCCTTAACTGAAATGCTGAATCATAAAGGCTCTTACCTATTGGAAGTAATGGTAGGAAAAGAAAATAATGTGTTCCCGATGGTGCCACAGGGAAAAGGGGTGGCCGAAGTAGTATTAAGTAAAGAGGAAGTGTAACCACTGTCCCCGCCACCTGGCGGGGAACACAGGTCACATATTCAGTATTCAATGAATAACGCTATAAAAAAATAAATGACTTTAAAACTTATTAGATGATTGAGAAAAATAATGCTCTTAAACATCCCCTTTCAGGGGTTGGGGGCAAACAAGAATATACCATAACAGTTTATACGGAAAACCAGATTGGTTTGCTGAACCGTATTGCAATTATTTTTTCCCGCAGGAAAATTAATATCGAAAGCCTGAACACTTCTCCAAGTGAAGTGGACAGTGTACATCGTTTTACGATTGTGATAAATGAAACTGAAGATGTGGTTCGCAAACTTTGCCGCCAGATAGAAAAACAGGTGGAAGTATTAAAAGCTTATTACAACACCAATGAAGAAATCATCTGGCAGGAACTGGCTTTGTATAAAGTGCCAACTGATATTATAGCGGAAGAAGTAAAAGTGGAAAGGCTGTTAAGAGAACATGGGGCTAAAGCAGTTGTTATCCGTAAAGACTATACCGTATTTGAAGTGGCCGGTCAGCGGGAAGAAACAGACGGCCTTATAAAAGTATTAGCTCCTTATGGATTGATTGAATTTGTACGCAGTGCAAGAGTGGCTATTATAAAAAAGAGTGACGGCTTTCATAAAAAATTAAATGAGTTTGAATATAAAGAACCCGGTGAAGATGCGAGTGAGAATGAATTTTTAAATCAGAATGAAAGTGTCTTTAGTATGTGAGCTAAGAGAAAAGAAGAAAATGAATTGCTTTGGGGTTCATCCCCTCCCTGGAGGGCCGAATTGAGGGAAACTTTGAATTTAAAAAACTGGGGTGGGTTGTCCAGTAGCGAACCTTGCTACCGGTTTACCTGCCGATAGGCATGGCAGGCAGACAGAACGATGAAGTGTCTGCCAGTTGGCGGAAGGGACGATGCTCATGGAACAAAAGCTGGTAAAAAAGAATAAACCAATAATTATAAACTATCTCTGATTCTCCGACTGCGGCGGATTGGGGGCAAAACCAAACAAACATGGCAAAGCTAAATTTTGGCGGTACCGAAGAAAATGTTGTAACAAGAGAAGAATTTCCCCTGAGCAAAGCACAGGAAGTTTTAAAAAACGAAACCGTAGCCGTTATTGGATATGGTGTACAAGGACCTGGCCAGGCGCTGAACCAAAAAGACAATGGTATTAATGTGATCGTTGGTCAGCGTAAAGATTCGAAAACCTGGGATAAAGCGGTTCGGGATGGTTTTGTACCCGGCGAAACCTTGTTTGAAATTGAAGAAGCACTCGAAAGGGGAACCATTATTTGTTATCTCCTGAGTGATGCAGCGCAAATAGCTTTATGGCCAACGGTGCAAAAACATTTGACACCCGGCAAGGCCTTATATTTTTCTCATGGCTTTGGTATCACGTTCAATGAGCAAACCGGTATCACTCCGCCAAAAGATGTGGATGTATTCCTGGTAGCACCAAAAGGTAGTGGCACTTCCCTGAGAAGAATGTTCTTACAGGGCCGTGGGTTGAACAGCTCTTATGCTATTTACCAGGATGCCACCGGCAAGGCCTTTGAAAGAGTGGTGGCCCTGGGTATTGCTGTAGGGAGTGGTTATTTATTTGAAACTGATTTCAGGAAAGAAGTATATAGTGACCTGACTGGTGAAAGAGGAACATTGATGGGTGCCATTCAGGGAATATTTGCAGCACAATATGATGTACTGCGTTCCAAAGGGCACACCCCTTCTGAAGCTTTTAATGAGACCGTTGAAGAACTAACACAATCATTGATGCCACTGGTAGCGGAGAATGGTATGGACTGGATGTATGCTAATTGCTCTACTACGGCCCAGCGTGGTGCATTGGATTGGTGGAAAAAATTTCGTGATGCAACCAAGCCCGTTTTTACTGAACTCTATGAAAGTGTGGCGGCCGGTAAAGAATCTCAACGGTCAATTGACAGCAATAGTAAAACAGATTACCGGGAGAAATTAGAAGAAGAATTAAAAGAATTGCGGGAAAGCGAATTATGGCAAGCTGGCAAAACAGTAAGAAGCCTGCGCCCCGAGAATCAACCCAAATCGAAAGCGTTGGCTTCAGCGGCACCTGTGCCATCCACGAAACAAGTATTCAGCAAACTGGTTAACCCGGAGTCAGCTGAGAAACAATACATCGTATGACGCCTACCGTAAGCAATACCGTACAGCTTGATTTTGCTTCCGCCTGCCTGCGGTTGAAAAAAGTGGTGAACAGAACACCGCTCACTTTCAACCATAATTTGTCGAAGAAGTATCAATGCAATGTTTTCCTGAAAAGGGAGGACCTGCAGGTAGTACGTTCCTACAAATTACGGGGAGCGTATAATATGATGAGTTCCCTGCCGGTAGTACAATTGGCCAAAGGAGTGGTCTGTGCCAGTGCGGGTAATCATGCCCAGGGCTTTGCTTATAGTTGTAAAAAACTCAATACTAAAGGAGTGGTGTTCATGCCGATCATCACTCCCAAACAAAAGATCAGCCAGACGAAAATGTTTGGTGAAGATTTCATTGAAATAAAATTGATTGGTGACACTTTTGATGATTGTGCAGTCGCGGCTAAACAATTCACTATAGAAAATGGCATGACCTTTATTCCACCCTTTGATGATCTCCGCATTATTGAAGGCCAGGGAACAGTAGCTGTGGAAATACTGGAAGACCAGGACGACATTGATTATTTATTCGTACCGGTTGGTGGTGGCGGTTTAAGTGCAGGCGTAGGTACTTATTTCAAAACTTATTCGCCAAAAACAAAGATCATTGGCCTCGAACCCGAAGGCGCACCTTCCATGTTTGAAGCATTGAAAGCGGGTCACCCGGTTACACTGGAGCATATCGAACGGTTTGTTGACGGGGCAGCTGTAAAAAGAGTGGGTGAACTGACATTCGCCATCTGCAAAGATGTACTGGATGATATGCGGTTGATACCCGAAGGAAAAGTATGTTCGACAATCCTGAAATTATACAATGAAGATGCGATCGTGGTAGAACCTGCGGGTGCTATGTCCATCGCCGCTTTAGATTATTATGCAGAAGAAATAAAAGGAAAGAATGTAGTCTGTATCGTCAGTGGTAGTAATAATGATATTGACCGGATGCAGGAGATAAAAGAAAGAAGCCTGCAATACGAAGGATTGAAACATTATTTCCTGATCAGCTTTGCACAACGTCCGGGTGCGTTGAAAGAGTTTGTGAGTAATGTACTGGGACCTACAGATGATATCACCCGGTTCGAGTATATGCAGAAGACCAATAAAGAAAATGGGCCTGCATTGGTAGGTGTGGAATTGCAAAGCCGGACTGACTATGACCTGCTCTTATCAAAGATGAAAGCATCGAAGATTGGTTTCAATGAGATCAACAAGAACGACCAGTTGTTTGGATACTTGATCTGAGTTAGTTAGTCTATCACCTTTGTGGATAAATCCAACGGTAATCCGATCCCCCTGCTGAAAAATTATTTGTAATTTCAGTCGTCTTGCCTGCCCGACTGCGTCGTTCAGGCGGGCTTGCCATAATGAAACGGTTAACGGCTGTATTCATCACATTTAACATTGCACCACATGGCGAGCAACCAGGGATTATATGATCCTTCTTTTGAACATGACTCCTGCGGGATTGGCTTTGTCGCCAATATCAAGGGGCATAAATCTCATCAGCATATTTCCGATGCACTAACCGTACTGGAAAACATGGAACACCGCGGTGCCTGCGGTTGTGAAAACAACACGGGTGACGGAGCCGGTATCATGATACAGACACCGCATGAGTTTTTCTTTGATGAATGCCTGAAACTCGGTGTTCATCTTCCTTCCTTTGGCAGGTATGGAGTAGGTGTGATCTTCTTCCCCAAAGAAATAAGACTACGGGAAGAATGCCGTGACATTTTTAACCGGACAGCCGAAAAATTAGGATTGGAAATTTTAGCCTATAGAAAAGTTCCTGTCAACACTCATGATATTGGACCTACGGCTTTAAGTGTGGAGCCGGAAATGGAACAGGTCTTTATTGCCTGCCCTGATCATATATCCAACGCCGATGACTTTGAAAGAAAATTATTTATTCTCCGTAACCATGCGGCCCATACGATCAACAGTACCGTAAGAAAAGATACGATAGGTTTTTATGTGGCATCGCTTTCACATAAAGTAGTTGTCTATAAAGGACAGCTCACCAGTATGCAGGTGCGAAGTTATTTTCCCGACCTCAGTAATAAAAGAGTCGTAAGTGCATTTGGTTTGGTGCATTCAAGATTTGCTACCAATACCTTTCCGTCCTGGAAACTAGCACAACCCTTCCGTTATATTGCCCATAACGGTGAGATCAACACCCTGCAGGGAAATTTAAACTGGCTAAAGACCAGCGAAAAAGGATTCACATCTCCTTATTTCAGCAAAGAAGAAATGGAAATGCTATTGCCAATTATTACAGAAGGGCAAAGCGATTCGGCCTGCCTCGATAATATTATCGAACTGCTGACATTGACAGGACGCTCCTTACCGCATGTGATGATGATGCTGATACCGGAAGCCTGGGATGGTCACGAAGAAATGGACCCGGTAAAAAAAGCATTTTATGAATTTCATTCATCGTTCATGGAGCCCTGGGATGGCCCGGCATCAATTTCATTCACGGATGGAAAGATCATCGGCGCTACTCTGGACCGGAATGGTCTTCGTCCTTCAAGGTATTGCGTAACCAATGATGACCGGGTGATCATGGCATCTGAAGCAGGCGTGCTTCCAATTGATCCTACAACCATTATAGAAAAAGGAAGGCTGCAACCCGGGAAGATGTTTGTGGTAGATATGGAAAAAGGAAAGATCATCAGTGATGAAGAACTGAAACAAGATATTTGCTCGCAAAAGCCCTACGGCGAGTGGCTGAATAAATACAAGATCCGCCTGGAAGAATTACCCGAGCCGAGAGTGATGTTTACCCATTTGGAACATGACCAGGTTTTTAAATACCAGAAAGCATTTGGTTATTCCACCGAAGACCTGGAGAGTATTGTCGCGACGATGGCATTGGATGGTAAAGAACCGATTGGCTCCATGGGAACAGATATTCCGCTGGCCGTACTCAGCGATCATCCCCAACACCTCAGTCATTATTTCAAACAACTCTTTGCGCAGGTTACCAACCCACCGATCGATCCTATCCGTGAAAGACTGGTGATGTCGCTTGCTACTTTCGTTGGTAATAATGGTAATCTTTTATTGGAAGATCCGCTGACCTGCCATAGTGTTGCGCTGAAACAACCCGTTCTTACCAATCATGAATTGGAAAAGATCAGGAGTATTGATACCGGGCTGTTCCAGTCAAAAACTATACAGTGTTATTTCAAAGCCGACGGCAAACCCGGTTCACTTAAAAAAGGCCTGGAACGTATTTGCGACTACGCCGTGGATGCAGTAGAAGATGGTTTTAAAGTATTGATCCTGCAGGACAGGGCCATTGACTCCAATCATGCCGCAATTCCTTCTTTACTTGCCACAGCGGCTATTCATCATCACCTAATCCGTAAAGGTATGCGGGGACAGGTTGGTATTATCGTGGAAGCCGGCGATGTATGGGAAGTACATCATTTTGCCTGCCTCGTTGCTTTTGGTGCAACAGCTATCAACCCTTACCTCGCTCTTTCAACGATCCGGGATATGCAGGAAAACGGGAAATTATGCGCCGCATCCGGTGGGCAGACTGATCTGAATGAAGAACAACTAAAGAAAAATTATATCAAGGCTGTCAATGATGGTTTACTGAAAGTATTTTCCAAAATGGGTATCTCTACCCTTCAATCCTACCAGGGCGCACAGATATTTGAAATACTGGGATTGAATAAAGATGTCGTCAATAAATATTTTACCGGAGCCACTTCAAGGATCGAGGGAATGGGGCTGGATGAACTGGCCAGAGAGGCATTGGCCAAACATTTATTTGCCTTTAGTAAAAAAGAAATTCCAGTTGACCGCTTGCCGGCAGGAGGTGTTTTTCAATGGAAACAAAAAGGAGAATTTCATTTATTCAACCCGCAAACGATCCACTTGCTGCAACACGCAACAAAAACGAATGACTTCAATACATTTAAAAAATATTCTAAACTGGTCAATGATCAAACAGGAAAAGCGGCCACTATCAGGGGCTTGTTCCAATTTAAAAAAACAAGACCTTCTGTATCCATTGATGAAGTAGAGCCCGCTGAAAGCATTTACAAACGTTTTGCTACAGGAGCGATGAGTTTTGGATCTATCTCCTGGGAAGCACATACCACACTGGCTATTGCGATGAACCGTCTCGGCGGGAAATCCAATACGGGTGAAGGTGGTGAAGACGAAAAAAGATATGACCTGCTGCCAAATGGTGATAGCATGAGAAGTGCGATCAAGCAAGTAGCAAGTGCAAGGTTTGGTGTAACCAGTTTGTATTTGACAGAAGCCGATGAATTACAAATCAAAATGGCACAGGGAGCCAAGCCTGGTGAAGGTGGTCAGTTGCCCGGCCATAAAGTAGATGACTGGATCGGTAAAGTTCGTCACGCTACTCCGGGTGTAGGATTGATCTCTCCTCCCCCCCATCATGATATTTATTCCATTGAAGATCTGGCACAATTGATCTATGATCTGAAAAACGCCAACCGGGCCGCCAGGATCAGTGTGAAACTGGTTAGTAAAGCCGGTGTTGGAACTATAGCAGCAGGTGTTACCAAAGCCAAAGCAGATGTGGTATTGATCGCGGGACATGATGGTGGTACGGGTGCATCGCCGGTGAGTTCTATCCGTCATGCAGGTCTGCCCTGGGAATTAGGATTAGCAGAGACCCACCAGACGCTTGTAAAAAATAAATTAAGAAGCCGGGTCGTAGTACAGGCCGATGGGCAAATGAAGACCGGTCGTGATATTGCAATCGCCACTTTATTGGGTGCCGAAGAATGGGGGATTGCCACGGCTGCACTGGTGGTAGAAGGTTGTATCATGATGCGTAAATGCCATATGAATACATGTCCTGTTGGGGTGGCAACGCAAGACCCGGAATTGAGAAAACGATTCAAAGGAGACCCGGATCATGTGGTCAATTTTTTCAAAATGATCACCCAGGAGCTGAGAGAGATCATGGCAGAACTGGGCTTCAGAACGATCAACGAAATGGTGGGGCAGGCAGATAGTTTGGAAATGCGGGAAAGCATTGAACACTGGAAATATAAAAATCTCGACCTGTCTGCGATCTTGTATAAAGAACCTAATTCATTATACACCGGTTTATATTGTAGTGAAGAACAAGATCATGGATTGGCTGAAAGCCTTGATTGGAAATTATTAGCAGCTGCGCAAACGGCCATTGACAATAAAGAAATAGTTACGGCATCCTTCGTTATCAAGAATACAGACAGGACAGCAGGTACAATTCTTTCCAATGAAATAACCAAGAAATATAAAGCAGCCGGACTTCCTGACAATACGATCCATTTCAATTTTACCGGCACTGCTGGGCAGAGCTTCGGTGCTTTCAACACAAAAGGCATAACGCTGGAACTGGAAGGTGACGCCAATGATTATTTTGGAAAAGGATTAAGCGGTGCCCGCCTGATCATCTATCCTCCAAAAACAGCCATGTATGTACCGGAGGAAAACAGCATCATTGGTAACGTAGCATTCTATGGGGCCACCAGTGGTGAAGCATATATAAGAGGAAAAGCCGGGGAACGTTTTTGTGTTAGGAATTCCGGGGCCAATGTGGTAGTGGAGTCAATCGGCGATCACGGATGCGAATACATGACTGGTGGGCAGGTGGTGATACTCGGAGACACCGGCAGAAACTTTGCGGCCGGTATGAGCGGTGGTATTGCTTATGTGTATGATGTAAAAGGAAAATTTGCCGCCAACTGTAACCGAGAAATGATCGACCTCGATCAATGTGATATCACTGATAAGAACGAATTGTTCACCATGCTGCAAAAACATTCTGAATATACCGGCAGTACAGTGGCAAAATTCATTTTGCAGGACCTGGATAACCAATTGCAACATTTTGTAAAAGTGTTTCCAAAAGATTATAAAAAAGCGCTATCCCTTAAAAAGGAAAATGTGAGAATGAATAAATAGAAGTTTTTTGTCTGAACCATAAGTGCCCGAGGCAAAAAACTAGCGTGAGGTATAACACTTGAGGGGTCAAATGTCTGTAAAGAAATAAAAAACTAATTGAATGGGTAAACCAACAGGCTTTAAAGAATTCACAAGGGAACTTCCCGGTAAAGAACCGGTGCAGGAACGACTGCAGCATTATAAGGAATTCGTGCAACGCTATACCGATGAGAAATTAAATCAACAGGCAGCCCGTTGTATGGACTGTGGTATACCTTTTTGTCATCACGGTTGCCCGTTGGGTAACGTGATCCCTGAATTTAATGATGCCGTATATAAACAGGATTGGAGAGAGGCCTATGATATCTTAAGCTCCACCAATAATTTCCCGGAGTTCACCGGGCGCATTTGCCCGGCTCCCTGCGAAACGGCCTGTGTATTAGGTATTAACCAACCGGCTATTACCATTGAAGAAATAGAAAAACACATTATTGAGATAGCATTTGACAAAGGCTTTGTAAAACCCCGCAGGCCCAATCTTCGCTCCGCAAAAAAAGTAGCGGTGATTGGTTCGGGCCCCGCTGGTTTAGCTGCAGCAGCACAATTAAATTACGCGGGTCATACCATAACTGTTTTTGAAAGGGATGATGCGCCGGGTGGATTGCTGCGGTATGGTATCCCTGATTTCAAATTGGAAAAATGGGTAGTGGATAGAAGAATAAAACTGATGGAAGAGGAAGGTATTGTTTTTAAATGCCTGGCCAATGTGGGAGTTAATGTCTGTGTCAATGATATCCTGAGAGAATTCAATGCCATTGTGCTGGCCGGCGGAAGTACAACAGCCAGGAATTTATTTATTACCGGCAGGGAATTAAATGGCGTTCATTTTGCAATGGATTTTTTAAAACAGAATAATAAAAAAGTAGCCGGGAAAGATTTCCTGGTCAATGCCGCAATTGAAAGTAATATATTGAATGAGGAAGTAACGGCCACTGGTAAGAATGTGGTGGTGATTGGTGGTGGTGATACAGGTAGCGATTGTGTTGGTACTTCCAATCGTCATTTAGCTAAGTCGGTTACACAATTTGAACTACTACCCAAGCCACCGGAAGACAGAAATGAATTTATGCCCTGGCCCAGTTTCCCTATGTTGTTAAAAACAACTTCCTCACATGAAGAAGGTGTTCAACGCCAGTGGACAGTAGCAACCAAAGAATTTATTGGTGATGAGAATGGTAACCTCAAAGGTCTGAAAATCGTTGACCTTGAATGGAAAATTGTTGACGGCAGACCGGCCCAGTTTGTAGAAGTGGCGGATAGTGCAAGAGAGATTCCCTGCGAGCTGGCCTTGCTGGCTATGGGTTTTGTACACCCGCAACATGTGGGTTTTATCAATGACCTTGGCATTGGGCTGGATGAACGTGGCAATGTAAAAGCAACTGAACAGGATTACCGTACCAATATCTCCAAGATCTTCACAGCCGGCGATATGCGCCGCGGCCAGAGCCTCGTGGTCTGGGCCATTAGTGAGGGCCGGGAATGTGCCCGGAAAGTGGACGAATTTTTCAATACAGACAACTCCTCCGTCCTTGAATCCAAGGACTCCATATTGAGATTTCAGGCTGTGTAAACAGCAAAAATCTACAGTTTCTTTTTTAAATAATTTACATTATCTAATAATTTAATTGAATATTTCAATTAAGTTGTTCGCTTTTCATAGATTTTATTCACAATAATAGCTAAACTAACACCTGTTAATGCCATAAATCTTTATTTTCAATGCAAATAATTCAAATTATTATTTTATTTAATGTAAACCAACTAAAAAACAGCGTATGAGCAAAAAAACGGTTAAGCAGGTAGCACCCTTCCTCGTATTGCTTACAATTGCAGTACTGGCGATCTTTATCAGCCCCTCCGCCTCGTTCGATCCGGCTTCAGTATTAGGTGAAGATGGCAAAACGCCAAAATACACCTATAACAGCGGTGACATTGCCTGGATGCTTGTGTCCTGTGCATTTGTATTCTTAATGACACCAGCCCTCGCCTTTTTCTATGGCGGAATGGTAGGCCGTAAAAACGTACTATCCACGATGATTAAGAGTACCGTTTCGGCAGGTATCATTTCGGTTTTGTGGATCGTTGTTCAGTTCAGTCTTTGCTTCGGTGATTCTTTGGGTGGCTTTATCGGTGACCCAAGAACATTTTTATTCTTTAAAAATGTAATGAATGGTGAACCCTGGAGCCTGGCCACATCTATCCCACTTCCATTATTCGCTTTCTTCCAGTTGATGTTTGCGATCATTACTCCTGGTCTTGTGGTAGGTGCTGTAGCAGAACGTATCCGTTTCAGTTCCTACACTTTGTTCATTGTGTTGTTCGGAGTAATTGTGTACGCACCGCTTGCACATATGGCCTGGCATCCTGATGGTTTGATGTTTAAATGGGGTGTATTGGATTTTGCAGGTGGAACTGTTGTTCATATTTCAGCAGGCATGGCTGCATTGGCAGGAGCCCTTGTTTTGAAACCAAGAAAATCTACCACTTCCGCTTCGCCGGCTAATATTCCTTATGTACTGATCGGTACAGGTTTACTTTGGTTTGGCTGGTTTGGTTTTAATGCCGGTAGTGCAGCTGGTGCGGGTTCATTGGGCGTGTATGCTTTCGCAACAACCAATACAGCAGCAGCAGCCGCAGGTTTATCCTGGATGTTCCTGGATGTTATTCGTGGCAAAAAACCATCGGTACTGGGATTCTGTATCGGTGCTGTTGTGGGCCTGGTAGCAATAACACCCGCAGCCGGTTTTGTTGGCGTACCTCAGGCCTTGTTCATCGGTTTTGTAGCTGCAATTGTTTCTAACCTCGTAGCAGAATTCCTGAAACGCAAAACCAAACTGGATGACCCGTTGGATGTATTTGCCTGCCATGGTCTCGGCGGTATAACGGGCATGTTGCTGACCGGTGTGTTTGGCAGCAAAACAGTTAACTCCCTGGTGGTAGATGGCCAGTTCATGATCCAACTGAAAGGTATGGCGCTCGCAGCTGCCTATAGTTTTGTTGCCTCTTTCATCCTGTTCAAATTGATCAACCTGATATTACCCATGCGGGTAACACAGGCGGAGGAATTACAAGGACTGGATGCATCACAACACGATGAAAAATATTTCCAGGGTCACTTACTGGTAAGTTCGAATGGAATTGAAGAAAAATCCGTAGAAACGCAGCTTTAAATAAATTAAATCGAAAAAGGCACTGCGTTTATGGAATAAACTTCTCGCAAAAGCTTATTCCTGCTGTGCCCTTTTCTTAACATCTAAAATGTAATACAATGTTACAAAAACTTTTTGTGGCAGCCATAGGCATGCTGTCAATTACCCTCGCCTTTGCTCAAACGGCCTCAGTTACCGTCGCTTTAGATTCTGTAGTTGTGGAACAGGAAAAAGAACCGACCCTGACTATCACAGGCTCATTTGATGCATATTACCGGAATGACCTCGCAGATGTAAAAACCAATAGTTATACCAGCTTCACTCCGCTGCATAATTCATTTGCACTGGGAATGGCCAGTCTTAAGTTTGAACATAAAGGCAAAAAAGCATCAGCGGTTGCTGATCTCGGGTTCGGGCCAAGGGCCAGGGACTTTGCTTATGCAGATGAAGGCATAACGCAGGCTATCAAACAACTTTATGTGAGCTATTCTGCTACTGACTGGATGAAATTTACCCTCGGAACCTGGGCCACCCATATTGGTTACGAATTAGTAGATCCACAGCTTAACAGGAATTACAGCATGAGTTATATGTTTACCAACGGACCTTTTACCCATACCGGGTTGAAGGCAGAGATCTCAAAAGGAAAACATGGAATCATGCTGGGGGTTTCAAATCCTACTGATTACCGGATACCTCCTGAAGATATGATCAATAAGAAAGCGATCATCGCACAATATTCTTTTGCTCCCACCGATAAGCTAAAGTTCTATCTTAACTATGTTGGCGGTCAAAACCCTGATACGTCTAAAACCAGCCAGTTTGATGCAGTGATAACTGCGAAGATCAGTGATAAGTTTAATATTGGGTATAACGGAACTGTAAATTCAACCCAGGTATGGGATGGTTCAAAAAATCTGAAAAGCAAATCCTGGTGGGGTTCTGCCCTGTACCTGAATTTTGATCCTCAATCCTGGTTCGGGCTTACCTTACGTGGTGAGATGTTCAGGGATAAAAACCAGTTTAAAGCTTTCAGTTCTGCATCAGAAGGTGGAAGCATTTTCGCTACAACTTTATCAGCCAATTTTAAAACAGGTGGTTTCATCTTTATACCTGAGTTCAGGTTAGATAATGCAAACAAAGAAGTACTGTTTACCAATAAAGACGGAGTATTTGCCAAGAGAGCTGCCAGTTTTATTTTTGCAGCGATCTATGCATTCTGATAAAAAAGTCCAAAAGAATTTCTAAGTGGCAAGCAATCGTTAACGCCTTCCGTTTCTACGGAAGGCATTTTTTATACCAGGGGCTCCTGCTGGCTCAGGCAATGAAAACTTCCCAGGCCCCAGATGATATCTGTAGAATCAATACCGACCACTTCTCTTCCCGGAAAACAACTTTGTATAATCAGTAAAGCTTTCTCATCCCCGGAAGATTGGAAGGTGGGTACAATAACTGATTTATTGGCAATATAAAAATTGGCGTAAGAGCAGGGAAGCCGTTGGTTTTCATACACCAGTTCGTCGGGCATAGGTAATTCCACAATAGTGAGCTGCTTACCATTCAGTAACCGCATTTGCTGCAATTGCTTCAGGTTATGCTGTAACAGATCATAATTCTCATCATTCTTATTCTCCTCGATCACGGTGATGACGGTGTCTTCACTTACAAACCGAACAGTGTCATCAATATGTCCATCCGTATCATCCCCTACAATTCCTTCATCTACCCATAACACCTGCTCCATACCATAATAGTTACAGAGGTATTCCTCGATCTGCTGCTGGTTCAACTGCGGATTCCGGTTGGGGTTCAATAAACAGGCCGTTGATGTCATCACTGTTCCTTTCCCGTTAAATTCGACGGAGCCTCCTTCCATAACAATACCCGGATTATAAACAGGAATAGTAAAATGCTTGCCGATCAGTGTCGGCACTACATCATCCAGGTCATAAGGTGGATATTTATTACCCCAGGCATTATAGCCCCAGTCAACAATTACTTTCTTTTGTTCGGCTGCCGGGTTGATCAAAAAAGCCGGGCCATGGTCCCGGCACCACGCATCATTAGTCGGATGAAAAAAGAACTCCACTTTCGCCAGGTCAACCTGTTCTCTTTCAAGGTGGCCCAGTGCAAACAGTTTCATTGCCTCATCAGCTACATTAATACGGACTAATTCTCCTCTCGTAAGCTCTTTAATGAACTTTGCATAGGATGGAAAAATGGTATGAATTTTCCCGGGCCAGGAAGCTTCCTTATGTGGCCAGCTAAGCCAGGTAGCAACATGCGGAGCAAATTCGGCCGGAAAATAATAACCGAGTTGCTTAGGAGTTATGCCCTCATCCCTTAAAGGGGAGTTATTTGGCGAGTCTGTATTTTTTGTAAAACTCATTTTTCTATCTTTTCTAACTTTTCTTTTATCGGGAAACTGTATTACCCACCTTTAGGGGATGAGGGCTTAGTCTTCATCAATATAACGTTTGGTAATGGGCTGATAAGAATCGATCCTCCTGTCCCGCATAAAAGGCCAATGGGTTCGGTACTGGTCTGTTTTTGCGAGGTCGATCTCCAGCACTTTCACTTCTTCTTCCTCGAGAGAAGCTTTATATAAAATAGTTCCGAAGGGGTTAGCAATAAAGGAACCACCCCAGAATTTCATAGCGCCGTTTTGTTCCAGCCCTACCCTGTTCACACTCACCACATGCACCCCGTTGGCTACAGCATGGCTTCGCTGAATAGTTTGCCAGGCGCCGTATTGCTCGGTATTGGTTTCCTCGTTCTGGGAAGTGGCCCAACCGATCGCGGTAGGATAAAATAATATCTCCGCTCCCATTAACGCAGTGATCCTGGCTGCTTCAGGGTACCATTGATCCCAGCAGATCAATACACCCAGGGTAGCAAATTTTGTTTTGAAAACTTTGTACCCGAGATCACCGGGGGTGAAATAGAATTTCTCATAATAAGCAGGGTCGTCCGGGATATGCATTTTGCGGTACTTGCCGAGATAGCTTCCATCCGCATCGATCACAGCGGTAGTATTATGATAAAGTCCCTGCGCTCTTTTTTCAAATAAAGAAGCGATGATGACCACTCCTAATTCCCCAGCCACTTTCTGTAAAGCTTCGGTAGATGGGCCGGGAACAGGCTCAGCCAGTTTGAAGTTTTCATAATCTTCCACATCGCAGAAATATAAGGAAGTGAACAGCTCCTGCAGACAAACGATCTGTGCACCACCAGCCGCAGCTTTCTTAACCCCTTCAATTGCTTTAGCCAGGTTCTCTTCCTTTTTATTGGTGCAACTCATTTGCACCAGGCCGATTTGTACTTTGCTCATCTTTTCAAATTAGGAAGCAAAAATAACCAATTTTAGTGGATGATTATAGATGATCGCAGTCACTCATTACTCCTGGTTCCTGTAAATAATTCCAAGTGACCCTTTGTAAAACTCTTTCTTAAACGAATTCCCGCCAAAACCAATCTTTTCATACGTTTTTCTTTTTATCCGGAATTCATAATTCTTCTTCGAAGTAAGATCCCGGACAGAAAGAAAATATTCGCTCGACTTCCGGCTTTTATTCGACCATTTTCTTACAATAAAACCATCCACAGTAATAGGTTCTTGTCCCGGAAAGCTCGTGTTGACCACCCTGAGAACTCCGATCGTCATTACAAATGATAATAGAAAGAAGATAACGGGTATCGCTATTTTCCCGGCTTTTTTTTGAACGCTATAGCCTTTTGGATAAACTCTCGTGAAAAAGTAGGATACAGTTGTACCTACTATCAGGGTAACTAACAGCATAAGCGGCCAGTTAGTACTGATCAGCTTATTGTTTGCTCCAAGCTCCACATATTGTCCCCCGATCATTCCTATAGTACCAATTACAGCATAGAGCAGGATCAGTACCAGGTAAACAGCTTTTTTCATATCTGTAAAAATTTGGTTTACGCAAGACGGGATCAATTCGACTATGTCTAACCGTATTCACCGCAAATTCAATCCCAGATCCATTATTCAATTGTAATAAACAATTTTAAATGCTCTTAAGTTCTCTGGTATAGGCCGGACAAATTTAAACAGTTCATCGATTCTTTACGCTGAATTCCTACCCGCATTAATGATCCCAAAGGAACACCGCATCACCAATTTCTCATATGTTTCCTTTACTGGTGCTTGTACCAGCTGCTCATCCAACTCCCGTATTTTAGTCAATGCATATTGCTGTATCGTTAGCAAGGGCAATACAATTCTTTCCCGCATGCCAATAGACACCTGTTCTACCGGGTAGTCGGCCATCAGTTCCTGCTGCCCGGTGATCTTTCGGAGATAATCCTTTGTTAACTCATATTCATCACTGATCATTTGCCAGATCTCCCCGAACTGTTTATGCTTAGCCAGGAAAGCCGTTAATGGAAAAAAGGATTTCATCATAGCCATTTCACAGTTATCCAGCAGAGTTCTGAAGAATAAAGACTGGTGATAGAGCTTCTGCAATTCCAAAAGCTTACCCTTCTTTTCCATTTCTTTCAAAGCAGACCCCACACCATAATAACCAGTCACGTTCTGCTTCAATTGGCTCCAGGAACCGGCAAAAGGAATGGCCCGTAAATCTTTTAATGATAAGCCGGATGCAGCTCCTCTTTTCGCAGGGCGGCTCCCGATATTAGTCTCGCTGTAAAAGCGCAGGGGACTAACCTGCAATAAATAATCGGCCAGGTAAGGATGATCTTTTAAGGTCTTATAAGAAAGGTAGCTTACTTCAGATAATTCATGGAGGAGCTCTTCCTGTTTTTCCGTGAGGGTAAATTCCTTATGCGAAAAAAGATCGTTGGAAATACCGGCGTTTAATAATTGCTCAATATTGAACTGAGCAGCATCAATAGTGCCGAAATTAGAACTGACGGTCTGCCCCTGTATGGTCAGCTGAATCTCTTTATTGGAAATATTATGCCCCATTGACGCATAGAATTTATGGGTCTTTCCTCCACCTCTTGATGGCGGGCCACCGCGGCCATCAAAGAAGATCACATCCATGCCATATTCCCGGGAAATATGGGTCAGCTCTTCCTTGGCTTTATAAATACTCCAGTTGGCCATCAGGTAGCCACCATCTTTGGTGCCGTCGGAAAAACCTAACATGATCGTTTGCCGCTTATTTCTCCGCTGCAGGTGCTCCCGGTAAGCCGGGTTGGTATATAATGTTCGCATAACACCGGCTGCATGTTGCAGGTCATCTACGGTTTCAAACAACGGAACAATATCAATATTCATTTCTTCCTTCTTCCATCCGCCCAGCAGGAACAGCCCAAAAACTTCCATTGCATTCAGTGCACTGTTGCACTGGCTGATGATATAGCGGTTGCAGCCCTCCGGACCATTGTATTCCTGAATGGTTTTGATCACTGCAACGGATCGCAGGGTGTCCTTGTGTACTGGGTCTTCCAATTCCTCCGGGTTCACTACCTGGGTAATTGAAGAAAGATGATTGATCTTTTCTTCATCCGAAAGACTTGCATAGTTAACCGGCAGCCCCAATTGTTTTGACGCAACCAGTTCCAATACCTTTCCATGCACCGTACTTTCCTGTCGGATATCAAGACTCGTAAAATGCAGACCAAATATCTCGATCTTATTGATCAGGTTATTCACCAAATGCAGGAACAATCCATTGTGCTGGTGGATAATGATATCTTTTATTTGTAACAGGGGTTTCAATATCTCTTCCTTGCCCAGGTTCGTTTTGAAACCCGGTATGAAAAGATTATTGTAGAGTTTGCTCTCCAGGTCCTGCAGCAGCACATCCACTCCTTCAAAGGTCAATCTTCTTCGCAGCCTTCTTACATCGAGGTAATAACATTTAATAATGCCGCCGCGCAATGCATTGGCCACTTGTAAAGTGATCTCACTTGTTACAAAAGGATTCCCGTCGCGGTCACCCCCCGGCCAGAAACCCATCCGGATCACCGGGTTATTCTTATCCACTGCATCGGGGAAATGATTCTTTAAGGTTGAAATAATTCTGCCCGCCGCCTGGTAAAAAACATTTTCGAGGTACCAGATCAGGCTCACGGCCTCATCGTAAGGAGTAGGTTTTTTCTTTTTAAAGAAAGGCGTTTTCCCCAGCTGCTGTAAATAGGTATTGATCAAACCGGCATTGTTCTCGGATAAGGCTCTTGACAGGTCATTGATGATACCGAGCACTGATCCCGGGTAAAATTGTGTAGGGTGTGCCGTTAACACTAAGCGGATTCCAAAATCTTTTAATTTTTCTGCCAGGGCTTCTTCTTTATTTTCCTCGATGATCTCTGATTCAAGATGTTTGAGTGTTCCTACACCATTCAGGTCATTCACACTCCGAAAAGCCGCATCTTCGAGTGCATCAAACAAAACTACCTGCCGTTCTACATACTGCACAAAGCGGAAGAGCAGGTCATTCCTTTCATTCTCTTTGCCGTAGGTTGTATGCTTATTGAAAAAATCCTCTATGATCTCCACCGGGCTCAGTTTCTTCTTATACCCTTCCTCGCAATTATTGGAAAGGAGGGACAACAGGATACCTGTCTTTTCGATCCGGTGAAAAGGTAATGATGTGAAAAGGCTGTTGTATAACTGGAATTTTATTCCTACCTCGTTCCTGAATTGCTGCAAAGCCCTGTTGGACAATTGATCCATTTTATTGATTTATACAATTGATTAAAGTACAGCAAGCAGCTAGTGAAAATAATCAATTTTATCAATAAAATCAGATAGCCTGATGATTGAATGGTTGTAATACCATTTCACTGACAACAGCACTGGCAGGCTGCTGGCAAAGGAACCAGATAGCTTTGGCGGCTTCTTCTGCCTGTATCATTTTTTCCCGTTGTACCCGCAGATCGATCGTATCCCAGAAAGGAGAATCAACACCTCCCATGAATATATTTGTGATACGAATCTCCGTTCGTTTTACTTCTTCCCGGATACTTTGCATCATACCGAGCAAACCGTATTTGCTGGCACTATAAGCAGCAGCTCCGGCCATCGGAACCTTTCCCAAAACACCGGGAATATTAATGATCAAGCCCTTTTTGGCTTCCTTCATGGCGGGTAAAAAGGTCTTAACCAACAGGAAGGGTCCATATAAATTATAGTTCAATGTGCGGAGGAATTCCAACTCAGAAAGGGTTTCAACCGGTTTTATAATTCCTATTCCAGCCGCATTTATCAATATATCAATGGTTGGATAGACATTGAAATAGGCTTCCTTCAATGCCATCACTTCTTCTGGCTTTGATATATCCAGCAAAAAGGTCTTGTCTCCTTCAACCCCCGCATCCCGCGCAACTGCTGCCAGTTTTTCGGGATTGCGGCCAGCCAGGAAAATGTTGGCACCACTACCCGCCAGCAATTTAGCCGTAACGGATCCAATACCACCCGTAGCACCGATGATGAGAATATGTTTTCCTTTTACAGTTTCCATAATTAGTCTTTATTATCTAACAAAAAACTAAACAGTTTGTTGATAGACTACCCTAAAATGATAGCGGCTACCATTTTGTTTACAACCGAACTACTTTTCTGGCAAATCCCCTTCCCGTTATGCTGGTAATGAGGTTTAATAAAATGTTGGCTTAAAAAAGAAAAACCCAGCCAGGAAAGGCGTTATTTTTTAAAAAGTCCTGATCAATGAAAAAGAAAAAGCCTGTACACCATGTTTAAAAAATTAATCGGGCAGTTCAGACCTGCATCATTTGTCACCGCCCTTTTAGCTGCCGGAAGAAATGGGAAATGCTTTGTGAGGAAGTAATACCATTGATATTAAAACGACCCTGTCGCCCTAAGGAGTTTACCATCATTAAATCGAAGGGAACTGTACTTTATAAGTATATAGGATTAGGTAGAATATACGCAAAGTGCTTTTAGATATTTGTAAGGATGTGGTATTTGATTCATCATTCGCTGCACCACATCATTAAAAAGCCACTTACGCA